>Ga0209249_1000841_pt1 | contig 33816 bp, 25 predicted proteins | sample SaaInlV_200m_DNA_4_FD_184653 | JGI IMG/M metagenome (GOLD analysis project Ga0209249, IMG submission 184653) | Marine microbial communities from expanding oxygen minimum zones in the Saanich Inlet - SI037_S3LV_200m_DNA (SPAdes) (version 2) | ecosystem: Environmental > Aquatic > Marine >...
CCGAAGAGTTGTAACCTCCTGAAACACTAATGTTTATAGAGCCATCTGCTCCTGCATTACAAGAGACATTAACAATTTCGTAATCTGAAATTTCCAAAGTATCCAAAGGCTGAATAATTGTAGCTTGCTCCACAACTTCACAGCCGTTGTCGTCGCTTAAGCTGATGCTGTAAGTTCCGGCATATAAGTTAGTTATAGAATTTGTAGTTGCAGAATTCGACCACAAATATGAATAATCTCCAGCAACCGTTCCTCCATCAGGAATTGCAGTGATTGCACCATCAAAAGTTCCAAAACAAATTGTTGTATCGAAATTCAAAATTACCGAAACCGCCGTTGCTGGTTCATTCAAACTAATAGTCAAACTATCAACACAAGATAATGAATCGCTCACAACTACCGTATAAGTTCCTGCAGCTAAGTTATTTAAATCTTCAGTAGTTGCAGAATTCGACCACAAATATTCGTATGGACTTGTCCCGCCGGAAACACCAATATTTATCGATCCTGTGCTTTCAGCAAAACATAAAATATTATTTGAATCAACACTTATAGATATAGCAGGTGGCTCCATAATGGTGATGCTGTCTATGTCTTGGCATGTTGCACTACCTATTGAAGTAGCTGTAACTATATATGTTCCAGCAGGCAAATTTGAAATGTTTGAAGTAAATGCTCCATTTGACCAACTATATTGATAAAAAGCTGGAAACCAACCTCCACTGACAGTCGATCCTATCGATCCGGTTGTATATGAATTGCAATTTACATTTGTGGCAGATAAGCTTATAGTAAAAGGAGAAGCAGGTTGCATTATTGGAATAGTTTCTGTATCGGTACATCCGTTTGCATCCGTTAAGGTTAGTAAATAGGATCCTGCTGACAAACCCATTAGAATCCCATTAGTTTGACCTGTACTCCATAAATAGGAATAAGGAGGCGTTCCGCCATTTGAAGGTATAGTAATTGCAGTTCCTTCGTTCGTACCATAGCAGATTGTAAATGTCCCAACTACTACTGCATTTAATGCTGTAGGTTGGCTAATAATCATACTGTTTGACAATTGACATCCACTACTATCTGTTATTACAACTGAATAATTACCTGCAGCAATACCTACTAAATCTTCAATATTTCCGAAGCTAGGTGTCCAGTTGTAAGTATATGGAGTAAATCCACCGGAAACTGTCAAATCAATATTTCCTGAATTGTCCTCGAAGCATGATAGATTAGAAGTTGTGAAGTTATGTGCCAATATTTCCGTTGGTTGAACAATAGTAAAAGATTCAATAGCAATACACGAAATCATATCAAAAACCGAAACTGAGTAGGTTCCAGAGGATAGCAAGTATATATCTTCAGTTGTTTCTCCATTCGACCAATTATATGTATAATTTCCCCAACCCCCTGTTACAGTCAAATCAATACTTCCTAAAATTATATCGCATATGTTGTTTACATCAGCTGAGATAACAATTGCAGTGTCTGGTTGAATAATAGTTGCGCTTTGTGAATCAGTACATCCATTATCGTCAGAAACTGTAACACTATAGAAACCAGCTACTAATCCAGTATTTTGAAAATTTGTACTACCATTTGACCATATATATGAATAAGCAGTGGGGGCTGGAAATGAAACAGTTCCTCCCACAACGCTTGCAGTTAATTGACCGGCATTTGAGCCATAGCATATACTGGGGCCAGAAAGTAAAGTTAATGTAATGTCATCAGGAGTGCCTACAAGATATGTTTCAATAGTACTATCATTTGCGGCATCAATAACTGTAACTGAATAAGCATTTGCCATTAATCCAGAAATATTTTCAGTTGTTGATCCATTAGACCATTCAAGTGAATACGGTGGAGTTCCGCCAGAGAGTGAAATATTTATTGCACCGTCTGAGTAACCATTACAACTTACATCAATTATAGTATCTAAACTAATTGTAGCACCCTGAACAGAAGGGGCTGAAAATGAAATGGAAGGAAAATTATTATTTTCCCCGCAATTTAAATTTATGAATAAATCATTAAGATTGTTTTCAAAACTATAATTAAAAGCAAAACCAAAATATCTATTTTTGGAATGATCTTCAAACATATTAGATGCCTCAACAGCTAATGGTATATGAATCAACCCAATGAAAATAACTAATAAATATTTCTTCAATTTCATACTCCTTATAAAGGGGATAATAAAAAAACAGCTAAACTAATATTTTTTTTTAAAAATTCTTAGTCCTGAATATTAAAATGTAACTGTATTTTATTATGTTTTTCATTACTATTGAAATACTGTTGCATTTTTTTTTGAATTATTTATAACTGCTTAATTACCAAGGTAAACTAATTTGCAGTCTTCATATTCTTAATTATTAAAAAAGAAAAACTATCTAATAATTTTTCTAAAATCCAAAATTTATACGACTCCCTACTTTGTATATTTTAAAAAATAAAAACTTAATTTGGCATTTCTGACATAATTTTTTGATAAAAGTAGTTATTCATTACAGAAATCGTTTGGCATGTTACGGGAGTTTTGGTGTAATGTTACTATTATTTTATCCAGTTTTTATCGATATTTTGGAAATTGTTTTAACTAATATTCTATATAATTGAATGGATTAGATGATTAGGTAAACATCAATGATAATTTGTTTATGACATTTTTTTCCAAATAATATTCTCATAGTTTTATTATCAAATATTTCTCAAAAGGAATGTATAAAGCAATGTTTAAAGATGATTTTCTAACAGAATTTCTAAATCATCTTTTGTGTCAATAGAAATGCTTTCATGCTCTGTCAAACTAACTTTAATTTTGTAATCATTTTCTATCCATCGTAATTGTTCTAAAGATTCTACAATTTCGAGAGGGGTTTGATCTAATTTCGTTAATTCTAAAAGAGTATTTTTTGAATATCCATATAATCCAATATGTTTGTAAAATTGATGTTTGTTTATGTCTTCTCGGTTCTCAACTTCTCGTACATACGGAATTGACGAGCGACTAAAATATATAGCTTCATTTTTATTGTTTAGCACAAGCTTCACAACATTTGGATTTGATAATTCATCTGAATTCTCGATTTTTTTGGCTAATGTGGCAATTTGTGTAGATTTATTTTCAAAAGCAGAAATTATTGAACTTATTTGATTTGGATGGATAAATGGTTCGTCTCCTTGAACATTTATTACAATGTCGAATTCAATATTAAGTAATTTTTGAATTTTAACTACTGCCTCGGCACACCTGTCGGTTCCACTTTGGTGAAACTCTGAAGTTAATACAACATTACCGCAAAATTTTTTAACTTCACTTTCAATTCTATTATCATCGGTTGCAACAAACACAGTATCAATTGCTTTTGATACTTGTTCAAATACACGGCAAATCATAGTTTTCCCTTTTATACTAACTAAAGGTTTTCCTGGAAAGCGAGTTGAAGCATATCTTGCCGGAATGATTGCTACTATTTTCATTTTATATTTATTTGGCATGAAAAGGAATTGACAGACTTCAAATTTAGCATATTCAGTCGTTCTGTAATAATATTCAAAGCTTTCAAATTTGAGATATAAGAAATTATATATTGTAAATAATACTTTTATATGATACTATAAATAAAAAAAGGAGACTATTTATCTCCTTCTTTTTTTGCTTCTTTTTTTATTTCTTGTAATCGAAGTTCGTATTTCAACTCTCGCAATATTTTTTCTTTTAGTTTATCTTCCTCGTTCGACGAGTTTTTATCCCAAACATATTGCTCATTCGAAAAATCATAGATTTCAATTATCTCCTGTGTTTCAGGATCGAGCACTTTTTTGTAGATATGGAATGGTTTGTCTAAAACTGGAAGTTTATTAAGAAGTTTTGCTTGAGCTTCTTCAATATTTTTGTTCCTGCTTTCTTCACTTTGCCTATTTTCAAGTTTTTCGAAGTTTGTAAAATAGGAGACTTTTTCAATACTTTCATATTCTTTTTTCAATTTTTCTTCATCAAGTTTGTTCTTTTCAAACTCCATTTCCAATTTATGTATTGAATCGTTCTTCTTTTGATTGAAACCATAGCCTCCTTCAAAGTAGGAAATTTTTGCTGATGTCTCCTCTTTTTTTTCTTCTACCTTAGCTTCTTTTCCGTAGCCACCTTTTACCATTGTATATTTTACAGGTTTTTTCTTGGTTATCCTATTTGAAATAGTGGCAATTGTATCTGCTTCTTCAACCTGGCTTATGCTTTTAAGCTGAAAAAACAATACAACTAATATAATACTTAATACTTTCATTTTATAATTTTCAAACAATACAAAAGTAGGTTTATTGCGAATATTTCATATTGGTTTTTTGACAATTGAACCAAAAAACTACTTAAAAGTTACAATTATTTCCACAAAAGTTTTTTTCATTAAAAATATAGTAACTAATCAGTCTGCAATTTAGCAATATTTTCCAAAGCATTTAATATTCCAAGTCTATTTTTTTTGACAGTATCAGTAATAGACTTCAATACAGCAAATCCGAATGCACCATTTGTTGATTTAAATTGTCCCGAAACTTTTTGTTTTACTTTTATGTTTCTTATTGCTCTTTCGGATGCATTGTTGTCTGGTGGCACATTTGAGTGATAAAGAAATGTAAAAAGATAATCTCTATATTTTCTCAACCTATTTTGAAAACTGATAAGTTCTTTATCTTTATTTGGTAAATCATAACCCAATAATCTATCTAAACGACTCTCAATATTTGCTTTTTGAGAATTGTGAATTAGGTAATTTGTATTATCCATTTTCTTTTTCAAAACTAATGCATTTTGAAAAATTATTTTACAGACCTTGCTCCATTTATGATTGTATCGTTCTGTCAAATAATTCATGTCTCTTAATAAATGGGCAACACATATTTGATGTGAAATAGCTTTAGTATTAAAATAACTTCTCCAACAATCATGAACTAATACAGAATTTTCAAACCCGTTTTCAAAGGTTTCTGTTATGCTTTTTTGCCCTCTGTTATTTGTTATTGTGATAAATGTGGCTTCAAGGTTTTGCCATGTCCATGCCCAATGTTTCTGACCTGCTACTTTCATTCCGGTTTCATCTGCTCCAATTGCAAATTTTGTGTTTGATATAAGTTTTTGCTTTATTAGATTATAAGCTGGTTCTACTTTCACAACAAGTTTATTTAACAAATAATGTATTCCGCCTTCGCTTATTGGAATGTTGAATATGTCTTTGAAAATTTCCTGCATTCTTTTAAATGGAATATATTGTCTGGCATGAAAATAACCTATTAAACTTTCAATATTATTACCATAACTTACAGGTGCATTCGCCTCAGCAGGAAAATGACTTTTTGTTTCATGACCACAGGTACATACTTTTTTAAAAATCTGATGTTCTGTTACTTTTAACTTTATTTTAGGAATGTCAAATACCTGTCGTTTTCCTGCAAATTCAGAATTAATCTCTGAAATATCATTGCCGCAACAATTACAATAATTGGAAAAATGTTCTATGGTTGAGTCTGGTGTTTCAACCATTTGCAAAGTTTTACCTTTTCTTCCTTTTTGTCCACCTGATTTACGGCCTGTTTTTTCTCGCAAACTTTTACGTTTCGGTCTATTTTCATCTTTTGAAGGTGGTACAGAACTGTTATTGCTGTTTTTTGGAGTTTCGTATTTTCTTAAACGATTCTTTAATTCTGTGTTTTCTTTAGTCAATTCATCAATTTTCTTAATGAGTTCAGCAATAATAATATGTAAATCCTGTACTTCTTTTAACATGCGACAAAAATACTGTCTTTTATAACTTCATTCCAAAGTTTTAAAGCGTTTTTTATCAACAAAATACAGAAAATAATGTTAATAAATATAGCATTTTTTTCATTTTCAGAAATAGTATCAAAAATTTGTTAATAACCACACAGAAATTGTTAATAACATTTGAGTTTCAAAAATAAATCAAAAATCCGAAAAATTCATTCTATCTTTGATACTGAGTAGTTACAAAATATAATTACTGCAAATATACAAAAAAATCTTTCAATTGTGTCATTATTAGCAAATTAAATAGTTTGACAAGATTTTACTATTTTTCATATTATAAATTTAGAGTTTAGGAATTGTTGACTGTCAGTTTTTTCTTTGCATGCAATTTATTTTATAAAGCAACTTGTTTTTGTAATTATATGTCATTTACAATAGATTGAATTTTTATTCTGATTTTAGATAAATTGCTATATTATAATCGAATATTTTATTTAAACGATTTGTTTTCAATAACATTGAAAAACTAAAAATATGTTTAATTTTGCAAATGATTAAAAACTTATATAATGAAAAATTTGAAACTTCTTTTATTGATAGGCATAGCAGCCTTTTTTTTATTTCCATTGAAAGGAAATACGCAAATAAGCCAGGGAGGTACTCCATGGAGTATGTATTTTGATGTAGATGACTACAATTACCCTACAAAGATTTTTCCGAAATTGAATATGACAGAAATCAATAAAGAAGATGAAGGTGATTTGAAAAATGGAATTTTCTACAAAATTGGAAGATCTATACCAATAAATCTTGACATAAATAATTCAGGGAAGTGGACAAAATTGCCTGATGGTAAAATGATTTGGCGATTGAAAATAAAATCGGAAGATGCAAAAGCACTTGTTGTTTATTACAATGATTTTTACCTGCCACCTGGTGGAAAATTATACTTATACAATGAAGATCAATCTCAAATTATTGGAGCATTCACAGAATTTAATAATCCGGAAAGTGGAAATTTTGCCACCGAAATTATTCAAGGAGAAACGGTTACACTAGAATACAACGAAGAAAAAAATCCACGAGGAAAAGTTAGAATTAGCATTTCAGAAATATCATATATTTATAGAGGTGTTTCATTTCCGCAAGATAATGTCCAAAAAGGATTTGGAGATTCTGATAATTGCCAAGTAAATGTTAATTGTTCGCCTGAAGGAAATGATTGGGGAGATCAAAGTCGGGGAGTTGTGCGAATAATGCTTACTTCTTCATCCGGACAAGGTTGGTGTTCAGGCTCCCTTATTAATACTGAAGAAGACGATTGTACACCATATGTTTTAACAGCAGATCATTGCGGAGGTGGAGCAACTCAACAACAATACGATCAATGGATTTTTTACTTCAATTATGAAGCTCCTGATTGTGCAAACCCTTCAGCTCAGGGCAATTTAGAAAGCCAATCGATTACAGGTTGCACACTAACATCAAGAGGTGGAAATGGCGGAACAGCTGGCTCAGATTTTCATTTAGTGCTTCTAAATCAAGAAGTTCCTGAATTGTATGAGCCATATTTTAATGGATGGGATAGAGAAAACATTGCTGCATCAAGTGGTGTTAGTATTCACCATCCTTCAGGAGATATTAAAAAAATATCAACTTTTGGCTCTACTCTGACAACAAGCGATTGGAATGGAAGTGGAGTTGACTCTCACTGGAGAGTAACTTGGGATGCAACAACCAATGGACATGGTGTTACCGAAGGTGGTTCATCCGGTTCACCAATTTTTAATTCTAATGGATTAATTGTAGGTGATTTAACTGGAGGAAGTTCGTATTGTACCGCAACCGGATCGCCAGATTTGTATGGAAAGTTGTCGTATTCCTGGGACCAGAATGGTTCTGCTGCAACCGAAAGATTAAAAGATTGGTTAGACCCAAATAATACTGGTGTTTTGACAGTTGATGGAAGAGACTATTGCTATGGAAATGAAGCAAATGCTCAATTCACCTCAAGTTTGATTGTTGTAGTCGAAGGAGGAACTATTGATTATACTGACCTTTCAACTGGAAGTCCAACGTCCTGGAGCTGGGTTTTCGAAGGAGGAATTCCAGGCACATCAAATTCGCAAAATCCAACAGGTATTATTTATGATACTGCAGGAACTTATAATGTTTCACTAACTATAACCAATGCAACCGGTTCCGATATAGAAACTAAGCAAATAAATGTAGTGCCACCAGGGCCACCTATTGCCGATTTTGTTGCTACTACAACTGTAATTTCTGTAGGAGATAATGTAGATTTTCTTGATTTAACTACTGGTGGACCAGATACTTGGACATGGACATTTCAAGGAGGATATCCAACAAGTTCAACCGACCAAAATCCTTCAGACATTTATTACTATAATACAGGCACATATAGTGTTTCATTAACTGCTGAAAATCCATATGGGATCGATTTCATTACAAAAAATGCTTATATTACTGTAAATCCTGAAATACCAATAGTTGCATCATGCGATACTTTGTCTAACATAGAAGGATTTGACTCTCTGATGACTCAAGAAGTGAATGTAGGTGGGGTAATTCCCGGACAAAATGGCTACAATATTACAGAATATGCCGACCTTTTTATCAATCCGATTTTGTCTGATACAATGGGAATTGTTTACGAATATACTCAAATCTCAGCACTGAAAGTTCCGGTTGAGATTTCGACAAGTACAATTAATAATTCTAAAATTAGATTTAAAATTTGGGATGTAGATTCAATTCCGGGCTACGATACTTTGCCTGGACCAGATGTAGTTCCAACAACTGTTTTAGGACAGCAAGATGTATTTATTTATGAAATGACACCAAATTTTGAACATATTATAGAATTCTCTCAGCCGGTAGAGCTTTCAGGAGATTTTTGTATTGGCTATCAGGTTTTTTATGTCGAAGGAGACTATTTTGCAGCAAGTATGGCTGCAGATAGAGGGATGAATGGCAATAGTACTCTTTATGTAAATTTTGATAGTCAATGGTTGCCAATTACTCATATTCAGGATACATATATAGATTCTGGCATGACCAGTTCATTAGCAATCAAACCAATAGTTTGCAAATCATTAAATATTGAGTACGAACCATTGCCAGAAAGCGAAATTCTTGTTTATCCAAATCCATCTTACGATTATGTAAACATAAATTTAGTGAATATAAATAGTAAAAAAAGCAGCATTCAGATTTTCGATATTCTAGGAAACAGAATTAATATTCTAAATAATAAAATTTCAGATACACATTTTACGATAGATTTTAGAAATCAAGCCAATGGAATTTATTTCATTAATTTTATTGCTGAGAATAAGATATTTACTAAAAAAGTATCGATAATAAAATAAGTTTTAAATAAGAACTATAATATACTTTTTGAAGGCAAATATTGGCTGAAGACCATAATATTTGCCTTCTTTCGTTAAATGAAGTAGTTTTGAATAAAATTTTGATTAGGTTTTTTATCTATGAAATTGTTTTAATGTAAAAGAAAAATGAAGAGATTTTTAATATTTTTGAGCGTATTATATATAACAAGTTTTTCTGCAAATTCGCAGACACCATTAACAACCGCTGTCGATTTTAATGTAACCGACATAAATGGTTTTCAACTAAATTTATTTAACTATTTGAATAGCGGCAATTTTGTCGTAATTTATTTTTTCACTTCCGGAAATCCTCAAAGTCAGGATTCAGTTTCATATATAAATCAATCTTATACCGATTTTGGATGCAACGATGGAAATGTTTTGTTTTTCGCTATAAATTGGGGCGAAAACGATGCTGACGTTCAGCAGTTTGTGTTTAATTATGGAATAGAATATCCAACTGTCAGTGGAATAAACGGCGGTGGAAACATTGTGGTCAGCGAATATGGAATTGGCATTACTTCATTTCCAACCGCAATTTTGATAGCTCCTGACCATTCAATTATTGAGCAAGATTTGGTAATTTCAAATTCAACTCAAACTATAGTAGAAAATGGAGGAATTACTCAAACATGCGTTGATTTGATTTCAGACTTTTCAGGAAATATTCTTGAATTTGTAGTTGGCGGTTCAGTTGATTTTGCCGATTTGTCTAATCCATTGCCCGAAGGTTGGGAATGGACTTTCGATGGTGCTACTCCTCAAAATTCAAACGATCAAAATCCAACCAACATAACATATAGCAGTCTTGGCTACTTTTCTGTGAAATTGATTGTTACCAAAGGTTTTCAAATAGATTCAATTATAAAAATAGATTATATTCATGTTGTTGATTCAGCTCCGCCAATACCAATTTTTTTAGCCTCAGACAGCAGTATAATGGAAGGCGATACAGTTTTTTTTACAGATCTTTCAAGCTTTAATCCAACCTCATGGTTTTGGTCTTTCGAGGGCGGAGTTCCTTCTTCGTTTGAGGGTCAATTTCCACCAGAAATTATTTATTATAATCATGGAGCTTATGATGTTTCCTTAACCGTTGCTAATTCTCACGGTACTAATTATTTAATAAAAGAAGATTATATAAAAGTTTCTGAAGAAATCCCAATACCTGAAATGTGCGATACTTTAAGCAATTGTTCTCCCTACGATTCGCTAATGACACTTGAAGTTCAACCATGGGGATTAATCCCAGGGCACAACGGACTTGGGATAAATGAATATGCCGATTTATTTGTAAATACTGAAAACTATGAATATGTCAGTGGACTTATTGTCCCGGTTGCTATTTCTAGTTACAATTACAGCACATCGAAAGTTAGGTTTAAAATATATGATGGAGACACCATTCCCGGCGAGCTTTTAGGATATAAAGATGTGTACCTCAGTCAAATGACTTCAAATTTTTATCACCATTTTCATTTCGATAACGATGTGCCTGTCAGTGGTGATTTTTTTGTTGGATACGAAATTTATTATATTGAAGGAGATAATTTTGCTACAAGTATGGCTGACAATAGGGGAGAAGGCGAGTTTAATACATTATTTATTCGATCGTCCACCAACTGGATAAGATTAACAGATTTTTCGCTTTTCGAAGATTTCAATTCTTCACTTGCAATAAAACCAATTACTTGCAAAGTTGTATATCAGGAAGAGATTGAAAATGTTTTACAAGAAATAAATGTTTTTCCAAATCCTACAAATGATATAGCAACAATTTCTTTCGACAAAGAAACCGACATTAATCTTAAAGTATTCAATAGTTTGGGAAAATTTGTATTTTCAAAAAATATTAAGAATGCCCATCAAATTGACATAGACTTTTCAAATAATCCACCAGGTTTATATTTTGTTAATATTGTTTCTGAAGATATTTCCGTAACCAAAAAAATTATAGTTCTGTAATTTTCAGGAATATATGAGAATTTATTGAACAGTTTTTTTGATATGAATAATCCTACCGTAAAATTTGAAATCCCAGACATCAAATTTCAAAAATATTTTTCAATCTCTTTTTTTTTAAACTTAGTTTTTTTATTTGCCTCCTGCAATTTTTCAAAAACAAGTACAGTAGAGGCAGAAATTGATGGAGATTTCACAAATGTCAAAGTTGAACATTCTAAAGGGTTTGAAATCAGAAATTACGAAAAATACAAGAAACTTTTGGTTTTCAATCCATGGCAGGGAGCCAAAGGAATTTCGTATGAATATATTTTGTCTTCAAAAAGCCAAAATAATCCGACCAACTTCAGTAAAAAAAATCATATAAAAACTCCTGTTGAAAGAGTAATTTGTTTATCGACAACACATGTTGCGATGATCGATTTTCTTGACAAGCAGCAAACAATTGTTGGAATTTCAGACCATAAACAAATATTTAGTCAAGAAATTCTGCAAAACTTTTCCGATGAAAAAATTAGTGAAGTGGGTAGCGAAATCAACCTAAATTTTGAAACGATCGTAAAACTAAATCCCGATGTAGTGTTTATTTATGGGGTAGGAAGCGAAGCCTTAAATTCTTTAAATAAATTACAAGAACTTAATATTCAGCCGGTAATTATTGCTGAATATCTTGAAAATACACCACTTGGAAAAGCCGAATGGCTTAAATTTTTTGCACTATTTTTCGACAAACTTGATTTTGCTGAAAAGGAATTTTCAAAAATAGAAAGCGAATATTGCAATTACAAACAACTTGTTGAAAAAGCAGATTGGAAACCTATTATAATGACCGGATTGCCATGGAAAGATACATGGTTTGTTGGAGGTGGGAACAGTTTTGCAGCTAAATTTATTGGCGATGCAGGCGGAAATTATTTGTGGAAAAACAATCTGTCTCACGAAAGTTTGGCACTTAGCATCGAATCGGCTTTCGAAAAATCTGCCGATGCAGATATTTGGATAAATATTGGAATTGCAAATAGTGCAAAGGAAATTTCGGCTGTCGATAGCCGTTTCAAACAAATTGCTGCCATAAAAAATAAAATGCTTTTTAACAACAATGCAAGGCAAAATCTTTATGGAGGAAACGATTATTGGGAATCTGGAATTGTAAACCCACATCTTATTTTAAAAGATTTAATCCATATTTTTCATCCCGAAATTTTACCGCAACATAAGCTATTTTATTATAAACCAATATTTTAAAACTATCCTAAGCAAATTTGAGATGAAAAAATCATTGATGTTAACCATTTCCGGAAGAGTTCAAAATGTAGGATTCAGATATTCTGCCCACAAAAAAGCTAAAGAGCTAAATATTTGTGGTTCAGTTAAAAACTTATCGAATGGCTCGGTTTTTATTGAGGCTGAAGCTGAAGAAGGAAATCTCGAACTTTTTGTTGCATGGTGTCATAATGGTCCTTCTTGGGCAAATGTACGTAAAGTTGAAATTCAAGTTAGTCCGTTGATGAATCCAAAAGATTTTATTATAAAATAGTATTTTTACACATTTTGCAAATAGTATCTAAAATAGCCAAAAATTGAGTTTTCAAAACTCAAAAAAAATAATTGATGAAATCAAAATATTTCTACATATTCACAATTCTATCAATTATTACAATCATATTTGTAATTCTTGATTTATTTCTTGGTTCGGTTAAAATTCCGGTTATCGATATTATAAAAATAATTTTTGGTTACGAAACTTCAAATCCACAATTTAAGATTATAATTTTTGAATTTAGAATTCCGAAAGTTATAACAGCTATTCTTGCCGGTTCGGCACTTTCGGTCAGTGGTTTGCAGATGCAAACTATTTTTAGAAATCCACTTGCCGGACCATTTGTATTGGGCATAAGTGCTGGTGCTAGTCTTGGGGTTGCCATTGTGGTTTTAGGATTTTCTTCTTTTTTTGTAGCAAACATTAGTGGATTTTTAGGAAGCTGGTCGATTGCAATTGCATCTTGGCTTGGCTCAGGTTTGATTCTTTTGCTAATTCTAATTGTATCTTTACGTGTAAAAGATATAATGACAATCCTGATTTTTGGAATTATGTTCGGAAGTGCAACAATTGCTATTGTAAGTATTCTTCAATATTTTAGTAGCGAATCTATGCTTAAAGCATTCATTATCTGGACTATGGGAAATCTTGGCGGAGTAACAAATTCGCATTTACAAATTTTAGCCCCAAGTATTATTTTTGCATTGATTTTATCTTTTTTTTCTGCAAAAATGCTCAATGCCATGCTTCTTGGCGAAAACTATGCAAAAAGTATGGGATTAAATATTAGACTCGCAAGAATATCGGTTTTTTTAAGTACAAGCATTTTGGCTGGAAGTGTTACTGCATTTTGCGGACCAATTGGTTTCATCGGTATTGCAGTTCCGCATATTACAAGAATGATTTTTAAAACTGCAAATCATAATTTCCTGATCCCTGCAACTATTTTTGTAGGTTCCATTGTTATGCTTATTAGCGATATTATTTCGCAATTGCCCGGAACCGAATCGAACTTGCCAATAAATTCTATTACTGCCTTGATTGGAATTCCAGTAATTTTATGGATGATTATTAAAAATCAGAAGCTTGTTCATTTTTCTTAAACCAAATTATAGAAGATATTTATTTATGCGGGACTTATTTCAAATTTTGCCATAATTTTGACTTCTTTTAATATCCTTGACCTTAATTTATTAAAAATGAAAAAACTATTATTCATGTATGGAATTATCTTAACAATAATTTCATTTGTTGCCTGTAATTCTCTCCAAACGAGTACAGATACAAAAAAACTAAAATTTATTTGGGGAATAAATAAATTCGAGTGTTGGATTTCTTAGGAGTTGTTAATTTATTCTATTTTTGTCAATTATTAAAAATTTAAGAAAAATTATGAAAGCATATGTATTTCCGGGACAAGGTGCCCAATTTGTTGGAATGGGAAAAGACCTATATGAAAACTCAGATTTAGCAAAAGAACTATTCGAAAAAGCAAACGAAATTCTTGGATTTAGAATCACAGATTTGATGTTCTCAGGTACCGACGAAGACCTTCGTCAAACAAAAGTTACGCAGCCTGCAATTTTTCTGCATTCGGTAATTCTTGCAAAAACATTGGGAGATAGTTTCAAACCCGAAATGGTTGCCGGGCATTCGCTCGGAGAATTTTCTTCATTGGTTGCCAACAATGCTCTATCGTTCGAAGATGGATTAAAATTAGTGTCGAAACGAGCACAGGCAATGCAAAAAGCCTGCGAAGCCGAACCGTCAACTATGGCTGCAATTTTGAAAGTTGAAGACGAAATTGTCGAGAAAGTTTGCAACGAAATCGATGAAGTTGTTGTGCCTGCAAATTTCAATAGCGATGGTCAAATAGTAATTTCAGGCTCTTTCAAGGGAGTTGATTTGGCAATTGAAAAACTTGCCGAATTAGGACATAAAAGAGCAATAAAACTTAAAGTAGGTGGAGCTTTTCATTCGCCACTTATGAAACCTGCAAAAATTGAACTTGAAGAAGCAATCAATGCTACAAATTTCTCAATACCTATTTGCCCTGTTTATCAGAATGTAAGTGGGAAACCTTCGGTTGATCCTGCACAAATTAAGCAAAACTTAATTTCGCAATTGACAGCTCCGGTTCGCTGGACACAAACTGTAAAAAATATGATTGCAGATGGAGCAAGTTCATTTACTGAAGTTGGTCCGGGAAAAGTTCTACAAGGATTAGTGAAAAAAGTTGATAGAAAAATGCCTTGCGAAAGTGCATAGTCTCATTTCGAAAACTGAGAATAGTTGAATAATCTGAAGAGGATACATTATATTCCTAACAATAGATTGAATCTTATTTGAAAATTTAGCTCTACTCAGAAAAACGAAAATTTAAGAAAACTTGCCATAAATTTGCTGATTATCATAGATTTAGTTTCTGTCAAAATCAGTGAATTTGTGGCTAATTTTTTTTGCGACTTCTCGTATCAGACTCAAATTTGAATATTCAATAAATTTTTATAAATTTGAATTACAATAAATTATTTTTTATGAAAAAAATAGCATCATCAGAATTGATTTTAAACGCAGACGGAAGTATTTTTCATTTGCATTTGAAACCTGAACAAATTGCAGATACAATTATTTTAGTTGGCGATCCGGGGAGAGTAGAGTCAGTTTCATCATTTTTTGAATCAATAGAATTTAAAATTCAAAATAGAGAATTTATTACTCACACAGGATATTACAATAATACCCGAATTTCGGTAATATCTACCGGAATTGGCACAGACAATATCGATATTGTTGTAAATGAACTTGATGCTTTAGCAAACATTGATTTACAAAAGCGCATAATAAAAGAAAAGCATAAAAGCTTGAATTTCATCAGAATTGGAACCTCGGGAGCTTTGCAAAAAGACATCCCAATTGATTCGTACCTTGTTTCAAAAATGGCAATTGGTTTCGATGGTCTTTTGAATTTTTATGCAAATAGAGATAAAGTTTGTAATATAGAAATTGAAAACGAATTTGTGAAACACACAAATTGGAATAAGTCTCTATCTGCACCTTATTTTGTCGATGCCTCGGCAAACTTATTGAATAAAATTGGAGATGGAATTCGACAGGGTATAACAATCTCTGCTCCCGGATTTTATGCCCCTCAAGGAAGGGTGTTAAGACTGGGACTCGCAAATCCTTCACTGAATAACTCTATCGAAGAATTTGAATATAAGGGAAATAAAATAACAAATTTTGAGATGGAAAGTTCGGCAATTTTTGGTTTGTCGAAATTGATGGGACATAATGCCCTGACTTTTGTTGCAATAATTGCTAACAGGATTTTACATCAGTATAGTGCAGATTATAAGCAAATTGTAAGAAAATTAATAAAAGAAGTATTAGATAGAATTTCTAAATAAACAGTTTATAATTCATAACTTATTTTTCATAATTGCTGGCAGATAAATGGATGAATCAAAATTGAAATACCTACTAAAATTAATTGATGACCCATCGAATGAGGTTTATGAAGCGATTGAACCACAAATAGTTGACCAAGGTTTTGATGCATTAGCAATTCTCGAAAAAACTTGGGAATCGTCTTTAAATGAGATGGTTCAGGAAAGGACAAAAAAAATTATTTCAATAATTCAGTTTAATTCACTAAAAATGAACTTGTCGGATTGGGTAAAGTCCGGAGCTACCGATATTTTGTTGGGTACTTATTTAATTGCAAAATACCAATATCCTGATTTAGAATTTAAAGAAATTTCTGATAAAGTTGGAAAAATCAGCCACGACATCTGGCTTGAAATAAACCCAAATCTTACCGCTCTCGAAAAAGTAAAGGTGATAAATCATATCTTTTTCGACATTCATAAATTTTCAGGGAATACTTTAAATTATTATGCCCCGAAAAATTCTTTCATCAACGAAGTTTTAGATGCGAAAAAGGGTAGTCCAATTAGTTTGGCTATTATATATTCTGCTGTATCTCAGCAACTAAACATTCCTATTTATGGTATAAATCTTCCGAAGAATTTTATTCTCGCATATATTGACGAGTTAAGTACCTTAAGCCTTGCTGAGGGCGACCATAACGAAAAGGTTTTATTCTACCTTAATCCCTTCAATAGAGGATTGGTTTTTAATAAAACAGAAATTGATGTATTTTTAAAACAACAGAAGCTTAAACCGCAAGCTAGCTATTATTTACCTTGTTCGAATGTCAATATTGTTGTAAGATTGATAAATAATTTGATAGCATCATACAAGCAATTGGTGCAAGCCGAAAAAATTGAAGATTTGAATGAATTATTAAGAATTATTGAGGAGGCTTAAAACGAATTTATAGTCATATCAAGCATATCTTTTCAGCCCAATTCTCGTTCTTTCCCAGTTTTGATTCACAATAAAAAGATTAGCTTAGCTATGGCTATACTTAGAAACACTACTTACTTTTTCTCATTTTGCAAAACAGAAAAATTACTTCGTCTTAACAGCAAAAATATACTTGACATGACAATAGTTTCACTATTTACATTCATAAAATCGATAAAATGCAAATTTTTTGCTTATACCGAAAACGCTGCATTTCACTGATCTGAAATAATATTGAAGAACTTTCTCAATTTCGTTGGCAGTGTTTAAATGCTCGTGCTTCATAATTATATCATAATCCAGTTTGTATTTTAGTTTAAATTCGATAGCAGAAGTAAATTTCCATCCCAATTTCCAAAGTATAGTTCCTTCGTTAGGAATTGCAACACGAAAAGTTCCATTTTCTGAAAGTAATAGGGCGACATTTTCTACAACCTGTGGCAGATGTTCTAAATGTTCTAATGTTGCAATACTTATTATTCTTTCATATTGTTGAGATTTAGGGATTTGCGAAATATCAGTAAAAATGTTTTTAATACGTTTTTTCCTTTCCGATTTTTCAAATAATTCAGTAAAAGGTTCAACTATATCATAATCAGCAGTTTGGGGTTCGTATTTTAAATGATTAAGTGTGCCGGCTCCAATTTCTAAAGTTTTTTTCTTTTTTGTTGAATTTTGCAAATCGGCGGCAACTTTTTTGTGCATCCAACTTTCCATTTTTTGTGTTATCCACGAAGCTTTCGACAATCCTTCTCTGTTCGACATATAGTGCTTTTGATAGATTTCTTTGTATTCTTTTGGTAATACAGAACGGACTTTTGGGTATTCTTCAAACATAAATTACAATTTTTTTGTAAAATTAAAATTATTCAGCTTAAACATGAAATATCTATATTTGCTTGATTTTATTTTGTTATGAAAACTGAAAAAAAAGACCAACGAAACAGATATGTGAATATTGAGGTTATGCTATCAATAGTAACAAATCTGTTTTTATTTATTCTAAAATATTGGGCAGGAATTATATCTGGCTCGCTTGCAATTATTGCTGATGCCTGGCACACTTTGTCGGATTCTTTATCATCAATAATTTTGTTGTTCGGAAATAAAATATCATCGAAACCTCCCGATAAAAATCACCCTTTCGGGCATGGTAGAGCAGAATTGATTGCAGCAATAATTATTGGTTTATTCATTGCTATCATAGGTTTCAATTTTATTATCGAATCGTTTCACAAGCTCAAAGAAAACGAATCAGCTAATTATGGAATTATAGCAGTTGTTGTAATACTTATTTCTGTAATTGCTAAGGAGGCGCTTGCTCGATACGCTTTCTGGGCCGGAAAAAAAGTCAATTCTAAAAGTCTTGTTGCCGATGGTTGGCATCACAGAAGCGATGCTCTTTCATCGGTAGTCTTACTTGTCGGAATTTTCCTAAACAGATTTTTTTGGTGGATCGATGGTGTTCTAGGAATTCTGATTGCTTTATTCCTTTTTCATGCTACCTACAAAATTCTTAAAGATGCAATTGATACCTTGCTTGGACAAAAACCTGATGATAAACTCATAAAATCAATAAATGAACTATCAGAGCAAATTTATCCGCACGATATGGAAATTCATCATTTTCATATTCATAGCTATGGCAACCATCACGAAATAACATTTCACATGCGATTGCCAAAAGATATGAAGCTCGAAGAAGTTCATTCAATTAGTTCGGGTTTTGTAAAATTAATTAAAGAGAAACTTGGGATTTTTGCTACAATTTATGTAGATCCGATTGAAAACACATAAAAGATATGATAGAAATTATTAAATTTAGATTTGAGAACGAAAAATTATTTGCGGCTGCTACCAACATCAGATCAATAGTTTTTGTAGTAGAGCAAAAAGTTGAAAAAAAGTTAGAATTCGATGGGCTGGACAATATCTCAGCTCAATATTTAGCCTTTTTCGATGATAAACCTGTGGGTACTGCTCGTTGGCGAGAAACCGAAAAAGGAATCAAATTGGAGAGATTTGCAGTTTTGAAATCGCATAGAAATTTGAAAATCGGACAGCATATTTTAGACAAAATTTTGGAGGATACAAAAACTCTTGGCAAAACAATTTATTTGCATGCACAAATAGCCGCCTTTAATTTTTACAAAAAAAATGGTTTTGTAGAGTATGGCGAAAAGTTTGTTGAAGCAGATATTGAACATTATAAAATGAGATATTTGATTGTTTAAATTGCAAGAGAATTGAAGCCAATAATTGGTAAACATTAAAAATTGCTGCCGATTATAGCAAGTTTAATCAAGCGGGCATAGAATGATGGAATGAAAATTAAACCATAAAATAGAATTCGTTGTAAGTTGAAAGTAAGTGTTTCAAAACGCCCGCCTGTTCATACTTGCAAACCATTAGCAAAAATGCAAGAGGAAGTTTTAAGATTGACATTTCAATAATAAGATGTAAATTTGTATAAAAGGAAATTAAAATGGAAGCAGCAATAGGAAATAAATTGGTCGATAGTTACTTCAGGTTCATGAGAAATTGGGACAATGAAACCAAAAAGAATTTGATAATTAAGTTAACTCAGTCAATAGATACTGACGATAAAATGAAGCGTGATTTTTCTTCATGTTTTGGAGCATGGGAAGACGATAGGAATGCAGATGAGATTGTTGAGGATTTAAAAGCTGATAGAGTTAATAACCGTGAAATTGAAGACTTTAATGGATTACTTGATTGATACCAATATTTGTATATACTATTTCAAAGGTCAATTTGGATTAAAGGAAAAAATTGAAAACATTGGATTTGAGAACTTCGCTATTTCAGAAATTACTTTAGCAGAATTGATTTACGGTGCAGAAAAAAGTCAAAAAGTTGATAAAAATCTAAAAGTAGTTGAAGAATTTGCTGACCAAATTGAAATTTTGCCGATTTTAAATTGCATGAGAATTTATGGTAAAGAAAAAGCTAGATTAAAATCTATTGGTAAAACAATTGGAGATTTGGACCTATTTATTGGATCAACAGCTATTGTAAATAACTTGACTATGGTAACTCGGAATACTCGAGAATTTGAACGAATAGAAGGGATTAGTTTAGAAAACTGAATGGATGAATAATGGGATTTTTGCCAACAAAGGCATTACTCAACAAGGTTTTTTGACGATAGATTGAAATATAATGCAAATAATTATAATTAAAAATAAATTGAAACGGCAATGCTTAGAAATCTCTGACTGGGCGTAGCCAAACCGCTATAAAAATTGAATCCATTAAAAAAACTTATTGGCCAAACCGCTATTTATGGTGCAAGTAGTATTGTTGGCAGATTGTTAAACTATTTTCTGGTACCATTATATACACGAATTTTCGAACCGGAAATTTATGGTATTGTGGGAGAGTTATTTTCATATGTAGCTTTTCTGATGATTGTATTAATGTACGGAATGGAAACGGGATTTTTCCGATTTTCGGAAACTGAAAAAAGCTTCAATAAGGTTTTTGGAACCAGCCTAATTTCTTTGTTTGCAACATCTTCGGTTTTCATTATTTTGATGATAGTTTTTGCTCAACCGATTGCAAATTTTCTTGACTATTCCGAAAATCCTGAATATATAATTTGGCTTTCAATAATTGTTGGTCTGGATTGCTTGATGGCAATTCCTTTTGCAAAACTGCGACATCAGAACAGAGCAATAAAATTTGTTACTATCAAGTTGATTTTCATTTTTGCAAACATTGGCCTGATTCTGTTTTTTCTGATTTTTTGTCCTTATTATATTAAGGAAAATCAAAATTCTGTTTTGCTGTCAATTTATTCGTCGGAAATTGGTGTTGGCTATGTTTTTATTTCAAATTTAATTGCAAATATTTTAATATTGATTATTCTCCTGCCGGAAATGTTCAATGTGAAAATCAGTTTCGATTTTGGTCTGCTGAAACGGATGCTTGCATTTTCGCTGCCATTGCTGGTGGTAGGTTTTGCAGGCACCATCAACGAAGTTTTAGATAGAATTTTGTTGAAATTTTTGTCGACCGAAAATGTAAATCCAATGTCGGAAATTGGGATTTATAATGCAAATTATAAAGTTGCACTATTGATGACTTTATTTATTCAAACTTTTCGATATGCAGCCGAGCCATTTTTCTTTGCACATGCCAAAAACAGTCGGTCGAAAAGCGATTATTCGCTTATTATGAAATATTTCGTGATTTTTGGGCTTACAATATTTTTGGGAGCTACCTTATATCTTTCTGTTCTAAAATATTTTATTGGCGAAGATTATCGTTCGGGGCTGAATGTGGTACCCATACTTTTGCTTGCAAATCTATTTCTTGGCATAATCTATAATTTATCAATTTGGTATAAACTCACAAGCAAAACTATGTATGGTGCATATATTGCACTATTCGGTGCAACAATTACAATAGTTCTGAATATTATTCTAATTCCAAAGATTGGCTATCTCGGCTCAGCCTGGGCAACTTTTTTCTGCTATTTTTCTATGATGCTACTCTCTTTTTTCTGGGGCAAAAAACATTACAAAATAAAATACGAAGTTTTACCAATAGCCAAATATTTTGTCATAGCTTTGGTTTTATACGCAATTAGCCGCTTTGTTCCTGAAATAAATCAGGTTTTTACACTTTTGGTTAGTAGTTTATTGTTTTTTGTTTTTGTTGGGTATGTATTTTGGGAGGAGAAACTTTTAGACTTTGCAAAATGAGTTTCATTAAATTTTATAAAAAAAAGGGAATCACCACCAAAGCCAATTCCCTTTTCAAAGTCAATTTTTTACAAATTGTCAATTATTATTAACAATTGTTACTGCCCATACATCTCAATAATTTCTTGTTTTGTTTTACCAAGAATTCCATATTTTTCGCCAACTTTTTTGAAAGCTGCAAGTGCTTTGTCTAAATGATGAATTTCGTGTCCGGCAGAAATCTGTGTTCTGATTCGAGCCTGACCGTTCGGAACTACGGGGAAGAAAAATCCTATTGCGTAAATTCCTTCATCGTATAAGTCTCTTGAAAAATCTTGCGATAGTTTTGCATTGAACAACATTACCGGAACTATTGGTGTATCACCTTCTTTCAAAACAAAACCTGCTTCGAGCAAGCCTTTTCGCCAGTAGGCAGTATTTATTTCAAGTTTGTCGCGACGTTCGGTATTTCCCGAAAGGGTGTCGAGAACTTTAATAATTCCTGCAACTACAACCGGAGCGATAGTGTTTGAAAATAGATATGGTCTTGCTTTCTGGCGGCACATTTCCACTAATTCTTTACGTCCTGAAACGCAACCTCCTGAGGCACCTCCAAGTGCTTTTCCAAAAGTTGTAGTAATTATGTCGATTTTGCCCATAACGCCACAATGTTCGTGTGTTCCGCGACCTGTTTTTCCAATAAAACCCGACGAGTGAGAATCGTCAACAAAAAGCAGTGCATCGTATTTTTCGCAAAGTTCAACCATTTCGTCAAGTTTTGCAGTATCGCCATCCATTGAAAAAACACCGTCGGTAATTACAACTTTCAATCGTTTGTCGCTATGAAGAATTAACTTCTTTTCAAGATGTTTCAAGTTGGAATGTTTGAATGTGTCGTGCATTGCTGAGCACAATCTTATTCCGTCAATAATTGAAGCATGTACCAAACGGTCTGATATCATCACATCATCATCGTTAAGAATTGCTTCGAAAACTCCTGCATTAGCATCCATGCAGGATGGAAAAAGAATTGTATCTTCAGTCCCAAGAAATTCGGTAACTTTCTGCTCTAATTCTTTATGAATGTCCTGTGTTCCACAAATGAAACGAACCGAAGACATCCCATAGCCGCGAGTATCAAGTCCTTCGTGTGCGGCTTTTACAACATCGGGATGAGAAGACAAACCCAAATAATTGTTTGCACACATATTTATTACTTTCTTCTTTTCGGAACCAACAGGAAATTCTACCTCTATGTCGGCTGCCTGCGAAGATTTAATAAATCTTTCTTGCTTGAAAATTCCTGCTTTTTTTATATCTTCTATTTGCTCTTGATATAAGCCTCTAATTTTATCACTGTAAGCCATAATTGTTTAATTGAAAATTGATAATTGTTGATTGAAAATTGATAACTACTTTATATTTAAAAATAAAATCCCAATTGCATTTTAAAAAAATCGGGATTTCACTTTTAACTTTTCATATTTTTTTATCCTATAAACTCTTCAATCAATTTTGTAATTTTATTGACTGAGTCGAATGCTTCTGGGCTTGCTTTTTCGTCTGGAATAGAAATTTTATATTTCATTTCTAAAAATCTCTTGAGCGAAACCATTGAAAAGGAATCGACTATTCCACCTGAAATAAGTGGAGAATCGTATGATAGCTCCTCGTCTTCGTCTTCAAGATATTCTTCAATAACATACTCTAATACAACTTCTTTAATTTCTTCTGTGTTTGCCATTTTTTTATTTTTAACTTTATTAATAAATGAATTTATAATTAACTATTATTTTTAATGGTTGATTAGAAGGCTACAAAATCAAGGCTTGCGAAATCTTGAAAACTGGGAGTTTACTTTTGTAAATGACCAATTTTCAAGGTGAGCGTAACGAAGATTTTGGAGTTTTCTAGTCAGCCATTACTAATCATCTTCAAGTGTTGATGTATCGCCAATTTCTTCGCCCCATTCTTTTGCGTGAAGCATACGTCTCATAATTTTTCCACTTCGGGTTTTTGGCAATTTGTCCATATATTCAATTTCTTGTGGCATTGCCAGTGGCGAGAGCTTTTTCCTAATGAAATTCATAATTTTCAGTTCAAGTTCTTCGCTAGCTTCAAAGCCGGAATTTAGGGTTACAAAGGCTTTCACAACTTCCATATTTACATCATCTGGTTTTGCTACAACTGCCGATTCTGCAACTGCTTCGTGTTCCAAGAGAGCCGATTCTACTTCGAAAGGACTCACAAGATGCCCACCTGTATTTATAACATCGTCGTCGCGACCAACAAACCAGAAATATCCATCTTTGTCGATGGTTGATCTATCGCCGGATAAATACCAACCATTTTCAAACTTTTTCTTATAAGTTTCTTCGTTTTCCCAGTAGGTACGCATCATTGCTGGCCAGCCTGGTTTAAACGCAATTAGCCCGGGTTTGTTTGCTTCGTGAATTGGTTCAAAAGTTTTAGGATCGAGTACTGCTGCTATAATCCCCGGAAAAGGTTTGCCCATTGAGCCTGGTTTAACTTTCATTCCCGGATAATTTGTTACCATCATCGAGCCGGTTTCTGTTTGCCAGAAAGTATCGTAAAATGCTAATCCGAAAACTTTTTCCGACCATATAACTGCTTCTGCATTAAGTGGTTCGCCAACGCTAGCCAAATGACGTAAAGATGAAAGGTCATAATTTTTTATTAAATCGTTTCCTGCTTTCATCAACGAGCGAATGGCTGTTGGTGCAGAATACCACATAGTTACTTTGTTTTTCTGGATGAAGGCATACCATGATTCAGCCGAGAAACCGGTGTCGAGAACGCATTGTGTGATTCCGAGGCTCCATGGTCCGATAATTCCGTATGATGTTCCTGTAACCCATCCCGGATCGGCAGTACACCAATAAATATCGTCTTCCTGAAGGTCTAAAACCCATTTTGAAGTTAAGTACTGCGATATTAATGAATAATGTACATGTTTTACTCCCTTTGGTTGACCTGTTGTTCCTGAGGTATAATGCAAAATTGAAGGAGATTCTGCTTTTGTTGGAAAAATTTCAAGATTTTCTACTTTTTCTGCTTCTTCTACGGAAAATGCAATCTCTCGCTCTTTCAGTGGTTTTTTCCCATCGTGATCTACAATGATAATATGCTTCAAATAAGGCATATCTTTCAATATTTTTCTTACCTTAGAAACATGTTTTCTTTGGGTTAAAATTGCTGTGGTTTTTGCATTATCTAATCTTACATATAACGATTCGTCTCCAAATGCTGAAAATAAAGGTTGTGCAATAGAACCAATTTTTAGCACTCCAAGAAGTCCAAAATATAGATCAGGAATTTTATCCATAAACAGGCAAACTCTGTCACCATTGTTTATCCCCAGATTTTGAAGAAATTTACCGATTGTATTACTTGAAAGGCGAATATCGTTGAAAGTGTATTCTTTCTCAACACCTCCAAGACCTTCCCACTTCAAGGCAAGTTTATTGGCTTTTCCCATTTCGCAAATTCTATCGGAACAATACCATCCAATATTAATATTGTCTCCATCTTTATAGTCAAGTTCTTTCTCAGAAATCGACCAATCAAAGTTTTTTATTCTTTCATCGTAAGACCCAATGTTCGACATTTCTCTTATTTTAATTTGTTTCAATTATTACTACTGCATTAACTATTTCTTTTAAATGCGATAAAGATACATTAATATTTTTTATGTTGTATTTTTCGCAAATTTCTTTAGATTTCCCTGTGATTTTAATATTTGGTTTGCCTAATTCATCATTAGTGATTTCGATTTCGTTGTGCTGCAATCCATAGCGCCAACCTGTGCCAATTGCTTTGAAAAACGATTCTTTTGCAGCAAATCTGGCAGCAAGATGTTGTTCGGGAAATTTTTTCGACTGGCAATATCGTATTTCGTTTTCAGTGAAAAGCTTTTCTAACAAACCATCAACTTTTTCGATTTGTTTTTTGAACCGTTCTACTTCTATTATGTCTGTTCCGATGCCTAAAATCAAAATGGATTATGAGTTATGAATTATGATTGCAAATGATAGAGTTCCAATCTCCAGTTTCCAACATTCTATTTCAACCACCTATCAAGCCAATTATAAAATGTTCGTTGCCAAAGAATTCCATTTTGAGGCGAAAGCACCCAATGGTTTTCTTCAGGAAAATAAAGAAATTCTGCAGGAACATCGAGTAATACGGCTGCATTAAAAGCACTCATGCCTTGTGTATATGTAATTCTAAAATCTTTTTCGCCATGAATTATTAAAATAGGCGTGTCCCATTTTTCGACAAATTTATGAGGTGAATTTGCATAAGAGCGTTGTGCAATTTTGTTGTTTTTTTCCCAGAATGCGCCGCCAAGGTCCCAATTAACGAAAAACATTTCTTCGGTTTCGAGATATTGTGCTTCGAAATTAAACATGCCGTCGTGCGAAATGAAGGCTTTAAATCGTTTATCGTGATGTCCGGCCAGCCAAAAAACTGAAAATCCGCCGTAGCTGGCTCCTATTGCTCCAAGTTTTGTTTCATCAACAAATGGTTCTTTTGCAAGTTCGTCGATTGCCGACAAATAATCTTTCATGTTTTGTCCGCCGTAGTCGCCGCTAATTTGCTCGTTCCATTCTTGCCCAAATGATGGCAATCCTCTTCGATTTGGTGCTACAATAATATAATCGTTTGCTGCCATCATTTGAAAATTCCAGCGGTAGCTCCAAAACTGACTTACGGTTCCTTGAGGACCTCCCTGGCAGTAAAGCAGAGTTGGATATTTTTTAGTTTTGTCGAAATGAGGCGGGAGAATTACCCATGTGAGCATGTCTTTGTTGTCGGTGGTTTTTATCCAGCGTTTTGTTACTTCGCCCATTGTGAGCTGGTCGAGAATTGGCTTGTTCACAAAACTTATTTGAGTTTCCTTTCCATCTTTAGTATTGTAAGAAAATATTTCGGTAGGAAAAGACATCGACTGTTTTGTTGCTATCAATGTGTTGTCCTCTCCAATTGCAATTGTTCTGTAATTGTGGATACCTTCTGTTATTCGGAAGAATTCATTATTTTCAATATTCAGTCTGAAAATTTCTTCGCTAGCTTTTATTCCAGATATGAAATAGATGAATTTACTGTCATCGGACCAAGTTATATGACCTACATTGTTGTCATAATCTTCTAAGTAATATTTTTTAGTTTTTGTAGTGAAATCGTAAATGAAAAGTCTGTTTTTGTCGGCTTCATATCCATCTCTTTCCATCGATTCCCAAGCTAGATATTTTCCGTCTGGCGAATAAAGTGGAACTTTGTCGTAGCCCATCATTCCTTCAGTTAGATTTGAAGTTTTGCCGGTTTCAATATTATAAATGTAAATATCTGTATTTGTTGAAAGTGTATATTCTTTGCCTTTAAGTTTTTTGCATGTGTAGGCAATATTTTTTCCGTCTGGCGAGTAGGTAATTTCTTCCATTCCTCCCCATGGTTTTGTAGGAGAATCAAATTTTTCTCCTTCCATAATGTCAATTAAATTGGAGATTTTTCCATTTTTATAATCAGCAACGAAAATGTGAGAGTAGGCGAAATTATGCCATGTATCCCAATGGCGATACATCAAATCGTTTTCTAATCGGGCATTTGCAAGTGGCAAATCTGAGTATAAATCGTTTACAGTTTTATCTAATTTTACTTCACGAGCAATAATGATTTTTGAATTTGCCGGCGAGTATTTAAATCCTGATATTCCTCCTTCAATTTCAGAAATTTGAACTATGTCTGTTCCATCAGGTTTCATTTCCCATAGCTGAACACTACCACTTTTTGTGCATAGAAATCCAATTTTGTTGCCATCTGGTCTCCATTTGGCAGAGAATTTTGCTGCCGGGAATTCAGTTATTTTTTTTGCTTCGCCACCTTTGGCAGGAATTGTATAAAAATCGTTTTGTCCCTTGTTTTTTTCTTTGTCGTAATATTTCACAGCGAACAAAATGTATTTTTTGTCTGGCGAAAGTTCAACATTATTTACTCTACCAAATGTCCACAAAACTTCTGGTGTCATAATATCCGAATCTAAATTCGGATTGTTTGCCAAAATGTTTTCAGGACTATTGGTTTTTGGGTTTGTTTGACTGTTTTCAGTAGTTTCGCAGCATGAGCTTAAAAAAATAATAGTAAGAATTGCGGCAATAATATTCAGTTTCTTCATAAGATAATTACTTAAAATGCACATTAAAAAGTTCAAATAAAGGAATAATATTTTTAAGAAAATATGAGATTTTACAGTATTGAAAAATATTGCATTTGTAGGGTTTTTTATCAGAATTTAACTCCCATAACCAAAATATCATCAATTTGTTCATAATTGCCCATCCAATCAATTATGTTTTGTCCCAATATTTGCTTTTGTTGGTTCATAGGTTTTTGATGAATTTCGAGAAGAAGATTTTTAAAAGGTTTGGATTTGAATTTTTTGTTGTATTCTCCTCCAAATTGGTCAACATATCCATCGGAAAACATATAAATTACATCATTTTTTTGCATCTGAAAATCATTATTTGTAAAATCAACTTTATCATTAGCATGAATTCCTACAGGCATTTTGTCTCCTTTAGTTACAATTAGTTCATCATTTCTAATGATATATAATGGATTGTTTGCACCGGCAAATTGTAAAACTTTTGTTTCATGATTGTATTTGCAAACTACCATGTCTATTCCATCTTTAGTTTGGTTGTTCTCGTTGGTTTGATCTAATGATGATATTACAATTTTTCTAAGGTGAGTAAGGATTTCTGCCGCCGACAAATCATTATATTGATTAATAATTTCGTTAAGTGAAGTAATCCCGAGGACACTCATCAGTGCTCCGGGAACTCCATGTCCGGTGCAATCTGAAACCGAAAAATATGTGTTATTGTTTTTATGCGAAAGCCAATAAAAATCGCCGCTTACTATATCTTTTGGTTTATTCAGAATAAAATAGTTGTCAAAGTATTTTTCTATCTTTTTGTTGTTTGGCAGAAATGCACTTTGAAGAGTATGTGCGTATCTGATACTTGCTGTAATTTGTTGATTTTGAATGGCAAGTTCATTTTTTGCTTTTATCTGAAATGCTGTTTTTTCTTTTAATTCAAGTTGGGTTTTTACTCTTTCAATTAGTTCCCGCGAATCGAAAGGTTTAGTTAAATAATCTTGTCCTCCTGCTTCAAAGCCTTTTATTATATCCTGCTTCTGAGTTTTTGCAGTTAGAAATACTACCGGAATATCCTTGGTTTTTTCGTTTGCACGAAGGCGGCGACAAACTTCGTAGCCGTCCATTCCCGGCATCATAATATCAAGTAGTGCAATATCAGGAGTGGGATCTTCAAAAGCTGCTTCAAGTGCATCTTCACCACATATGGCAATTTTTGTGTTAAAGTCTTCGAGTAGTTCAACCAAAATATCTATATTCTCAGGAGTGTCGTCAACAATTAAGATAGTGTTATCGTATAAATTTTTCATAATGTAGAATTGCTATTTCTTTTTGCAAAAATCATATTGGTAAATTTAGATTTTCCTTTTGCTATAAAATCATTTAAATATTAAGCTGACACTTGCGCCACTTTGCAAGAAATTTTTTGCCTTAATTTCTCCTCCATGAGCTTCCATAATATGTTTGGCAGCTTTCAAACTTAAGCCTACATTATCATCGTAATGTGGTTCGCCTACGCTAAATGGTTTGAATAGGTTCTCGATGGCTGTTTGAGTGAATCCTCTACCATTGTCATTAACTTCAATAATTTTTTCAGTTCCTTTAGTATAGATTTTGAGCAGAACAATATCTCCTTCTTTTGAATACTTGATAGAGTTATTTATGATGCTATTTATTGCATATTCTATGAGTCCTTTATTTGCTTCTATATTTATTTCATAATTGTCAATGTTTTTAACAATACCAATATTTTTTTCTTTGGAGGATTCTTCATTATATTTGATGCAGTATTCTGCCAGTTCAGCAATATTTATAGTTTCTCTTGGGAACTTATATTTGGCTTGTAGCTGGGTAATGAGCAATGCAGTTGTTGAGAATTTTTCAAGTCTTTCTACTGAAATATTCAGCATATCGACAAAAATGCTTAGTTCCGAATCTTCATTGAGAGTATCTTTTAGGAAACTGGAGGCACCAACTATACCATTTAGTGGAGTTCTTATTTCATGGCTTATCATCATTAGAAAGTTATTTTTTGCAGTATCGAGCCCTTGCAATTCCTTATTTGCATCATCAAGTTTTTCTAAAGCATTTTTTAGCTCCTCTGTTCTTTTCAGCACTTTTTCTTCAAGAATAACATTCACATTTCTTAGTATTTCTCTCTGAGCTTTTAGTTCGAGATGAGTTTTTATGCGTTCAATTAATTCACGTCCATCAAAAGGTTTTGTGATATAATCTTGGCCACCTGCTTCGAATCCATGTACAATATCATCTTTCAAGGTTTTGATAGTTAGGAATATGATTGGGATTTCCATAGTCTGCGGGTTGGCACGGAGTTGCCTGCAAACTTCAAAACCATTCATTTTTGGCATAATTACGTCTAACAGTATTAAGTCTGGCGGTTCGTCTTTAAAAATAATCTCTAAGGCATCTTCGCCGCTGATAGAGATTTTTGTGTTAAAATCTTCAAGGATATCAACTATAATATCAATAATCTCAGGTGAATCATCTACAATTAAGATTGTATTTTCATATAATGTCTTCATAATATTTTAAATATGTTTTTCAATTTTATTGAGGCATAAAATGGCATTTTTAAAATCGTATTTGGTTATTTTGTTTTTTAGTTCGTCAAAGGAATCGCCAGATAATCCGGCAGCATTCAAGTCTTTAAGCAAGTTTTTTGCTTTTGGATTTTTCTCTTGTAAAAGTTGTTTCAGTTTTGGAATGATTTTTTTAACTAACTCCTTATTTAAAGAATGGTTTTTCGTTTGTGTTTCAAATTCAAGTTTAGAGGAAATATGATTAAATAATTCAGATAGTTCTTTCTCAAAAATTGCAATTTCTGTTTCAAATTTTGAAATATCTTTGTCAATAATACTTTGTTCTACTATAATTGATTTGGCATGAATAGTATCTGCACCTATACTTCCACTAACACCTTTCAAAGTATGTATTTGCCGATAAGCAGTTTCAAAATCTTTTTCAATAACTGATTTTCTGAGTTCGAAACAAAACTTTTGGTTGTTTGCATAAAACTTTTTTAGAATACTTAAATACAATTTCTTTTTGTTACCCATCCTTTGCAGTGGTTTATGGATGTTTAAGCCTGGAATTTCGGGTATTTGGACTTCTATTTCTTTTTTGTTTTCGATATTTGTTATGTTATTGTTATTATTCGCATTCTGCAATTCTCTCGGTTTGATCCAATTGGTCAGAGTTGCGAAAACATAATCAGGATCAATAGGTTTGCTGATAAAATCTTGCATGCCGATTTCAATACACTTTTCCTTTACACCAACAATGGCATCAGCAGTCATTGCAATTATTGGCAGATTGTCGAATTCTTTCCTTTTTCTAATTTCAATGGTAGCATTAAAACCATCCATTACTGGCATTTGAAGGTCCATTAATACAAGGTCGTATTTGCTTGGAATACCTGATGATGTAATCATTTCTACCGATTCTTTTCCGTCATTTGCAATTTCAACAATAAAACCTACATCTGTGAGTAGTTCTTGAGCTACTTGCTGATTGATTTCGTTATCTTCGGTAAGTAATATATTTGCTCCCTTAATTTTCTTAAGTTCATCTGTATATTTTGTATATTCTTCAGAAATGTTTTGTATGGTTTTTTTCTGATTGCCAAAGATTCCAATAATAGTATCGAAAAGAAAAGAATGAGTAATTGGTTTGACAAGAAAACCATTTATTCCAATTTCCTGAGCCTGTTTTGCTATTTCCTCACGCCCGAATGCAGTAACCATGATGATTATTGGAGTTTTTATTTTCTTTTCTTCTTTGATTCTTTTTGATGCTTCCAGCCCATCCATTCCCGGCATGACCCAGTCCATAAGCACTAATTCGAATGGTTCATCTTTTTGATTTTCAAGTAATTTTATAGCTGCTTCACCCGAATCGACGGCAGTAACATTAAATGAAAATTTTTCGAGAGCTTCGGTTAAAATATTTCTTGCAGTAGCATTATCATCACAAACAAGCACATTCATGCCTCGTAGGTCTATTGATGGATCATGTACTATACGTTTTTGTTCTTTTTGCACACCTAATTCTATTGTGAAATAGAATTTGCTTCCTTGTTCATTAGTACTTTCAAGTCCGGCTTCACCATTCATTAGTTCAACTAATCTTTTGCTGATGGCTAAACCTAGGCCTGTTCCTCCATATTTTCGTGTTGTGGATTGATCTGCTTGCGAAAATGATTTGAATAGTTTTTTTTGTTCATTTTCAGAAATTCCAATACCTGTATCTTTAACTGAGAATTTGATTTTAGCTTTTTCATTTTTCTGTTCAATCAAATCTGCGGAAAGAACAACTTCTCCTTTTTCGGTAAATTTAACAGCATTGCTGCAATAATTGGTAAGTACTTGTGCAATTCTTAAAGGATCGCCTATTAATTTAAGTGGGACATCTTTGTTGAAGCTAATTGCAAACTCAAGTCCTTTTTCCTGAGCATTTCGGGAAACAAGATTTGAAACTGTATCCATTACAAATTCAAGATCGAAATTTGTATTTTCAATAGTTAATTTCCCTGCTTCAATTTTCGAGAAGTCAAGAATGTCATTGATTATTCCAAGTAATAATTTTGCCGACTGATGAGTTTTTGAAACATAATCTCTTTGTTTTACATTTAGGTTTGTTTGCAGGCAAAGGTGTGATAGTCCAATAATTGCATTCATCGGAGTTCTTATTTCATGACTCATTCGGGCAAGAAACTCACTTTTAGATTTACTGGTTGCAATGGCAGTCTCTTTTTCGAGACCTAGTTTTTCTGATTTAACTCTTTCTGATACATCTTCATAGATACATATTCCTCCATCAAATTCATTATCGTGTGAAAACAAAGGAGTGTAGATATTCCTAACATATAGTTTTTTATTGCTTAAAGGATGCTGAGATTCGTTTTCAAAAATGGCTTGCTCACCGTCTTTGGTTTTGTTGATTGCATGGATGATTTCCTGATTTTCGCTTTGTTTGAGCAGGTTATATCCAACTATTTTTTTTGAGCTTACTCCAATCAAATTGGAGAATGCAATATTACACATTGTAATATTTCCATCTTTGTCATAATGGTAGATACCCATAGGAGAATTTTCAAGAATAAGGGATATTTTTTCATTATTCTCTCTAAGGATTTTTTCTAATTTTTTGTTTTCAGTAATGTCTTTGAATATACAAATATAATTTATTATTTTTCCTTCTTGATTTTTCAATCCGGACATTGAAGCAAGTTCCCAATATATTTCGCCGTTTTTTCTTTTATTTTCAATTTCGCCTTTCCATGGTTTGCCATTTTTTAAATTTCTCCAGATATCTACGTATTTTTCTTTTCCAAGTAATTTTACATCTAATGCGTTTGCAATTTTCCCAATTACTTCATCTTTTCTATAACCTGTAGAATTTATAAATTCTGCGTTCACATATTCAATATATCCATTGGTATTTGTGATGCACACAGAATTTGGGCTTTGTTCTATAGCTTGTGACAGTTTTAATACATCTTGTTCTTTTTTCTCCTTTTCAGTTATATCTCTTAGAATCACCATTTGAGCAGCATTACTCATATAGTCTATTTCAGTTGCAGAAAGTTCAGCTAGTACATGCTCGTGTTTTGATTTAAAAATCTCAACTTTGAATGAATTTATTTTAGTTAAGTTGCCAAATTGAGTTTCCTTAACCTGCATAATTCACAAAAACAAGCAAAATGATGTTAATATTCTGTAATACAGACAAATGCAAGCTTTGATAAAAAACATTAATTTTTTAAATAAAAATGGAGTTCATGTATATTTTTTTCCAATAAGTTACTATCTTAGAGGCGTAAACAAAAAATAAAAACATGAACTCTACCGACAAAA
>Ga0209249_1000842_pt1 | contig 33770 bp, 26 predicted proteins | sample SaaInlV_200m_DNA_4_FD_184653 | JGI IMG/M metagenome (GOLD analysis project Ga0209249, IMG submission 184653) | Marine microbial communities from expanding oxygen minimum zones in the Saanich Inlet - SI037_S3LV_200m_DNA (SPAdes) (version 2) | ecosystem: Environmental > Aquatic > Marine >...
CAAACAAATGGACAGGCTTATTAATTCAAGATTTTGTTTTGAAAAACTGGAAATTTAAAATTAGCAAAAGAACTGCTCAACTCTGGCTGTCGAAAGTATTGTGATTCTTTTTCATGCGTTTGCCCTGCATTTTTTCTTATACCTATAGCTTCATACTGCTTTTCATATTTTCCTAATATCTTTTCCATCACCATATCTCTGGATTCTTCAGCGATTAGTCTCAGCCCATCTGTATTAATCAATTCGTGAGTAGAGAAACCTGTAATCTCAGTCAAACCCAAATTACATTCCAGAATAATCCCTTTGTCATGAATAGCAATTCCTCCAAAAGAGGCATTGTGTAGGGCTTTAAATCTGGTTTCACTTTCCTTTAGTTCTTGTTCTATTTTCTTCCTTTCAGTGATGTCTTTCCCGGAAGCAATCATACAGCTTCTATCACCAATTGTGATACTTTCGGCAGCATAAAGCATTAGCCTTTCACTTCCATTTTTGTGTTTCACTTTTACTTCAACATTACTTAAACTTCCTCCTTTTTTAATAGTCTCAATTACCCTCTCAACTTTTTCCTTATCAATTTCTCCAAGGGCTCCCAAAGGATTTTCCATGAGTGTTTCCTTGCTATGACCAACTATTTTTGCAAAATAATCATTTACTGCAAGTCTTCGTTTGGTCTCAAGATCAATAATTGCTATAGTATTCGGATTTAGATTAAATGCTTTTGAAAATTTCTCCTCACTTTCTTTTAAAGCCTGCTCTGCTTTCTTGCGTTCTGTAATGTCGCGAACAATTACTAAATCGGCAGGTTTACCCTTGTATGATATAAGACCTGCGCTTACCTCAGCGTCAACTCGTTCGCCATTGATATTTACTAACACGGTTTCATATATTGAGCTAACCTGCTTGTTTGCCATTCGATCACGATAAATCTTTTCAATACGAGGAAGTTCATCTGGATGAACAAAATTTCTAAATGATGTACCAATAATATCATCTAAATCTCCTCCATATAGTTCTGCCAGTTTAGCATTTGAAAATTTAACAATATCATCCTGAATTATAAAAATACCGTCATGAGCTCGTTCTACTACTTCACGATATTTCTCTTCACTTTCCTGTAAAGTTTCCTCTGCTTTCTTGCGTTCTGTAATGTCGCGAACAATTACTAAATCGGCAGGTTTACCTTCGTATGATATAAGCCCTGCGCTTACCTCAGCGTCAACTTGTTCGCCATTGATATTTACTAACACGGTTTCATATATTGAGCTAACCTGCTTGTTTGCCATTCGATCACGATAAATCTTTTCAATACGAGGAAGTTCATCCGGATGAACAAAATTTCTAAATGATGTACCAATAATATCATCTAAATCTCCTCCATATAGTTCTGCCAGTTTAGCATTTGAAAATTTAACAATATCATCCTGAATTATAAAAATACCGTCATGAGCTCGTTCTACTACTTCACGATATTTCTCTTCACTTTCCTGTAGAATTTCTTCTGCTTCTTTTCGTTCAGTTGTTTCCAATGAAACTATCAATAAATAATCAAGTTTACCATTTTCATCACTAACCGGAACAATGCTTGATTGATACCATAATTCATTTCCTTCAACATCCAATACCGAGGCTTCCTGCGTAATAGTTGTTCCGGTTTCTTTTACTTCTTTCATGTTTTCTAACATGGGAATTTTAAAGGAATCGGGATAAAAATTGAAGGGATAGGGCTTATCGTAGAATTCTTGAATATTATCAATTTTCAACTCTCTGATGCCGGAAGAACTCATGTAAAGAAGATTGAAATCCGGATCAACTATTTTAGTGCAAACCGGTGAATTTTCTATCCATATTTCTCGTTTCCTTTCGCTTTCCGATAATGCTCGTTCAGATTTCTTTTTTTCAGTAATATCGATGGTTGAACCAAAAATATGTAAGCTTCCATCTCTATTAAAACACCGTCCGGTAGAATAAAACCAGGCAGTTTGACCGCTTTCTTTAACTACTTCATATTCTAAAGAAATTACTGCTCCGGGAGTTATGATACCATCTTTGAAGGCTTTATCTATTGGTTCCAGATATTGAGCTTTGACATAACTAATATACTTTTCCCATGAATTGTTAATTGTGCCTAACGAAAGCTCTAATATTTCATCAGCAACCGGAGAAATATAGGTATTTATGAAAGAACCATCTGTGTCAATATCTGCCCGCCAAACTATTGATGTTATATTTGAAACTACCTCCTGAAAATGTTCATTGTTTTCTTTAAGTTTCTTTTCTGTAGATTTATTCTTAGTAAGTATTCTCTTTAGCTCTAATTTCCCTTCTGCCAGATTGCCTATAGTTTGTGCAAGAGTATTAATGAATTGTAGAGCAGATTGAAAGTCTCTATTTTCATTTGAGATTAGAGTTTTGGCAGCTTCTATAAGTTTTTTTTCATCAACCTCAATTTCTTTTGCATAATTTTTTATCTCCTCAAAATCAAAATCGTCTTCTACAAATTGCCCTATACTCAAACTGGCAACATGTTTACCTTCTATTATTATTGGAGCATGACCTGTAATTATATTTTTCAGTGTGCATCCTTTACGAATATAAGGTTTCCGTTTTTCTGAAAGTACTTTCATCAAATCTGTATCGAATTTTTCGCAATTGGCGAGCCCCTTTTTCGATGTACGAACAAACTTGCAAAATTCTGTAAAGCGAGATGGATTGGTTATAGGAGATCCGTCCTGCCTGATTATCGAGCTAGGAATATTATAACTATCAGCAAATCCATCTTGTAGCTTTTGCAAGGTTTCCAGAGGAATTAAATCTGATAATTCCAGTTGATTTAATGTATTTTTCGTAGGTTTAGTTTTCATATTGCTCTCTAATAAATTCTCAGGTTTAATTGCATTCTTCAAAGATTAAATTGCACTCTAAACCAATTGGTTCGAAAACCACAGCAGTTTCATAATTAAATCTCAAATATTTTCTCACTGTTCAAATGTAATCAATTTTTCATGAACATCCAAAATGATATAATATCTTGAATCAGAATTAGTTACGGAAGTTTATATATATATCGTTTCTTGCATTGAAATATAATTTTTAGTTAAATAATTTTCATTTCTTACAATTATTTTTAAATTTGTTCTAAAATGTTTTTGTGTGATAATGAGATAATTTAGAAAAGAAGATTTAAACAAATGGCTTTCATAGCGATGAAATTTGGCCTTTGAAACTTTTTATATGCCTCAACGTTTATTTCACTGTGAAGGAAATTTTGAGGAAATTTTAATAATGATAGATAAAATAAATTAATTAATTAATTAAACTTATAAATTATGAAAAAACAACTATTAAAAATTGCATGTCTTGTGGTGGGTATTTTAATCTCTACTGCAAGTTTTTCGCAACCTAATTGGTATCAGCCGATTACTAGTACGAACCACACCATTTTGTTGCAGTCCACGATTCCTATGACAATTGATGGTGTTCAGATTGAAAGTGGTGACTATATTGGAGTTTTTTACGATTCACTTGGAGTATTAGCCTGTGGTGGTTTTGTTGAATGGGCTGGAACTTCTTCTACTATTGCTGCCTGGGGTACAGATATAGGAAACGATGGATTTGTAAATAATGAAATATTTAATTTCAAAATTTGGGATGCTTCCACAAATTTAGATCTTGATGCTACAGCGACTTTTATAAGCACTGGTTTTCCAAATGGAAATAGTTTTGCTGTAAATGGAATGAGTGGATTAGCATCATTATCAGCTACTTCGCCAGTTGTTAATCCTGTAGCACCAGAATGGGACTATTCGGTTACTGGAACGAATCACACCATTTTAGTACCCAATACTATACCTTTGACAATTGATGGTCTGGCAATTGAGTCAGGCGATTTTATTGGGGTATTTTTCGATTCGCTCGGAACTTTAAAATGCGGTGGTTACTCTGAATGGAACGGTCAAACAAATAGTGTTTCTGCATGGGGAGCTGACATAGGACTTGATGGATTTGCTGCTGGTGAAGAATTTGTCTGGAAAATTTGGGATGCTTCATCAAATACAGAATTATTAGCTTCTGCAACTTATTCAGTAGCATTTCCTAATAGTGGAAATTTTACTGTTAACGGAATAAGTGGATTAGAATCCTTAGTTGCTGCCACTTTGCCAGCTCCAAATTGGACATACCAGATAACAGGCTCGAACCATACTATTTTAATCCAAAATACAATACCACTTACTATAAATGGTGTTCAGATTGAATCTGGCGATTATCTTGGGGTTTTCTATCAGGCTAATGGAGCATTAACATGTGGGGGATATGCTGCCTGGGAAGGACAGACAACAAACATCACAGCCTGGGGTGCAGATGTTGGAAACGATGGTTTTGCACCTAGCGAAGAATTTATTTGGAAAGTATTTGATGCCTCCGAAAATATGGAATTTATGGCAGAAGCTCAATATAATCTTACTGGAATGTTCCCTAATGGAGGCAATTTTGTAGTGAATGGTCTAAGCGGATTGGCTTCCTTGACTGCACCATTTTCTATTGCCACCGATCCTGGCTGGACATATTCTATTACAGCGACCAACCATACCATTTTAATCCCTCAAACTATTATTACTTCCATTGATGGAATGGCAATCGACTCTGGAGACTATATTGGTGTTTTCTTTGATTCTTTAGGTATACTGGCATGTGCAGGCTATGCAGAATGGACAGGACAAACTGCAATATCTGCCTGGGGAGCCGATATTGGAAATGATGGCTTTGCCACAGGCGAAACTTTCAAATGGGTAATTTGGGATGCTACTACCGGAAACGAGTATTTGATGCAAAATATTTCTTACGACTCCAATTTTGCCAACGATAGCACTTTCTTTGTTAATGGCCTCAGTTCCCTGCAAGCACTCTCTGCTATAACTAAAGCAGTTACTGCAATTACTTCACCAGTTTCCGGTTGCGATTTAAGTGCCAGCGAATTGCTTACTGTTGAAATTACAAATTACAATTTTCAGGATGCCACCGGCTTTTCAGTTTCTTACCAAATTGATGCAAATAATACTATATCTGAAACTGTATATGCTGTAGTTCCTTCAGGAGGAAGTATTAATTATACATTCCAGCAAACAGCAGACTTATCAATTATTGGAAGCTACGCTATTTCAGCATTCACAGGTTTCGGATCAGTTATTACAGAAACTGTTGAACATTATCCACTGCCGGTTGTCAGTTTCACTGGTTTAGCATTAAGTTATTGCGAAAACCATTCTCCAGTAACACTTATTGGATTGCCAGCAGGTGGAACATTTAATGGTGTCGGAATTGCTTCTAATATTTTCAGCCCAAGTGTAGCTGGCCAAGGTCCTCATGAGATTAAATATACATACGCAGATGCGAATGGATGCACAAATTTTGAAACCCAAATAGTAATAGTGAATCCGCTTCCAATTGTTGATTTTAGTGTAGATAATATGGCTTGTCTTGGTGAAGCAACGATTCTTGCTATTTCATCTATTTTTCCAGGTCAGAATGCCTCCTATTCTTGGGATTTTGGTGATGGTACTTTTGCAGTTGGAGAAAGTACCACACACATTTACGCATTGCCGGGTACATATGATGTAACACTAACTGCTACAGATATTTTTGGTTGTACAAATTCAATGACAAATCAAGCTATTGTTAACAATTTGCCAATGGCATATTTTATGGGAAATGATGTTTGCATAGGAGATACCACAGTTTTTAACGATTTTTCATTTTCGACAAACTCCAACATAGTGTCTTGGTTTTGGGATTTTGGTGATGGAAATAACTCAACTCTTCAAAATCCACTTCATGTATATCTGCAAGATGGAACTTATTCTGTAACTTTAACTGTAACAAATTCTTTTGGCTGTTTAGATATTGTTACAAGTAGTGTTATAGTTTTTGCTGAACCTTTTGCAGATTTTTATGGAGATACAATTTGTTTTGGAAATGAAACACATTTTACCGATCTGTCATTCGGTGCTAGTACTGGTGGCACAGTAAGTTTAACAACTTGGTTTTGGGATTTTGGCGATGGTACAACTTCCAACTTGTCTAATCCGGTTCATACATTTTCAAATGCAGGAATCCATGCAGTAAGCTTGACTACAACCAATTCAAACGGTTGTAGCTCTTCAATCGTACAAGATGTTTTAGTATTTGATTTGCCAACTGCCAATTTCTCAGCACCTGCAGTGTGTCTCGATAGTGCCAATGTATATACAGATCTATCAACTCCGGCAAATGGAACAATTATTAACTGGCTTTGGGATTTTGGAAATGGAAATATAAGCAATGTGCAAAATCCGTTTTATATATACCAAAACTCTGGTTTGTTTAATGTTACTCTTACAGTATCAGATTATCATTGTATAAATTCAATAACACAATCTGTTGAAGTATATGCCTCACCTGTTGCCGATTTTACTTTCACTGAAGTTTGTGTTGGAGAAGCCACTGTATTTACCGACTTATCTGATGGTTCAGGCTCACCTTTAATTTCTTGGAGTTGGACTTTCGGAGTTAGCAATACATCTACCTTGCAAAATCCTTCATACGAATTCTCCGATGCAGGAACTATTCCTGTTTTTTTATTAGTTGTTAACCAAAACAATTGTAGTGATTATATTACTCAATCTGTTACTGTAAATGAACTTCCTGATGTTTCTTTTACAGCGTCAACTGCATGCCTTGGAGATCCAACTATTGTTACCACAACGGCTGGTACTGGCAGTACCAACATTACGGACTGGCTGTGGGATTTTGATGATGGAAATATTTCAAATTTAAATAATCCACAGCATACTTATGCAAATTCTGGTACTTATATTATTTCATTAACTGTTACAAATTCAGTAGGTTGTTCATTTTCAACAATGAATATTGCAGAAGTATTAACACTTCCACAAGTTGATATTGGCGATAATGCAACTATTGGTAACAATCAGACATTAATTATTGATGCTGGTGCAGGTTTTACGAGCTATTTGTGGAATAATGGTGAAACAGGGCAATCAATAGATGTTGGCACTACAGGAACTTATTCAGTTGCTGTAACTGATTTAAATGGTTGTATGAATGTTTCAAATGATAAATATATTTTTGTTGCTCCTTGGGTGTTGCCCAACACGGGAATCAATCATACTATTTTAATTCAAAATACTATTCCATTAATGATTGATACCAACAATATTGACATTGGTGATTTAATTGGAGTTTTCTACGATTCGCTTGGAACATTAGCATGCGGAGGATTTTTAGAATGGACAGGAATTACAACTGCAGTTACTGCATGGGGAGTAGATGCAGGCAACGATGGTTTTGCTACAGGTGAAGAATTTAATTGGAAAATTTACGATGTTTCTGAAGAAGCAGAATATGATGCTGCTGCACTATACAATACTACTAATTTTCCTAATACGGGCTCATTTGCTGTGAATGGATTGAGTGGTATCACAGAGCTTATTGCACATACTTCGCAAATTCAAGATATAAATTTAGTAGTAGGATGGAGAATCTTCTCAACTTACATTGAACCTTTTGATCCAATTATCAGTAATGTTTTTGTCAATATTGCTACCGATGTAGAAATTGTTAAAAACGGTTTAGGAATGATGTATTGGCCTGCTTATGGCATCAATTTAATTGGAAATATGGCTATTGGTGAAGGATATCAAATTAAAATGAATGCAGCTCACGTTTTAAGTATTGAAGGAATGGCCGCAGTACCAGAACTTACACCGGTACCTATTCCTGCAGGCTGGAGTATTATGGGATATCTTCGTCAAACTCAAACCCTAATTTCCGATGTATTGAGTTCAATGGTATCAGATATCAGCATCGTTAAAGATGGTTTAGGAATGATGTATTGGCCTGCTTATGGTATAAATCTTATTGGAGATATGAAACCTGGCGAAGGTTATCAGATTCAATTATACAATGCTGTAACCTTCTATTTTCCAGCAAATAGTGCAAATTTAAATAAAGCAGGATATACCGATTTGACGCTTCCTGTCAAATTTACTGAAGTTGAAAATACCGGTTCAAACATGTCATTATGTATTCCAATTTCTGCCTGGAGTAGTAAGACTCCTGTTATCGGGGATGAAATTGGTATTTTTAGCGAACACGGAAAACTTGTTGGTTCATCCGTATTTAGTGGAGATAATTTAGCAATATCAATATGGGGAAATGATGAATACTCCAACCAAATTGATGGAATGATTGAAAATGAAAAATTTATTCTAAAATATTGGAACGGAATTGATGAAACTAATATTCAGATAGTAAGTTGGCTTGAAGGAAATGAATATTTTGAAGTTAATAAAATTTCTGTTGTTGAAAAACTGGCAGGTTCGGAATTTGGAATAGCAGAATTCCAACTGTTACAAAACAATCCTAACCCATTTTCTACAACTACAAATATTAGTTTCTCTGTTATGGAAATTTCCGATGTTGAGATTTCAGTATTTAATATTTTAGGAGAAAAATTGGATGTTTTAAGTTTTACAAATTTAAATGCGGGAAATCATTCATTTGATTTTGATGCAAGCAAATTACCGGCAGGCACCTATTTTTATAAAATGGAAGCTGGCGACTTTGTTAAAACAAAGACTATGAATATTGTTAAGTAAAAACTATTTGTTCTATTAAAAAAATCGTGTGTTTTGTATGAAGCACACGATTTTTTTTTATAAGCTTTTCCATAGTTTTTTTCCCATTTCTATAGAGAAATTCCTTATTTTATCTTCATCAACAAGAGTAGATTTTCTATCCTTAATAATTAATTTTCCGCTTGAAATAACATGCTCAATATGTTTCGATTCTATTCCAAAAATAAAATGAGACAGGAAATTGCTTTCATTAATTTCCGTTGGAGAATTATAGTTCAAGACTACAAAATTGTTATCAGCATCGCCAAGGAAATTGTTTTTGGCTATATATTTATGGACATTTCTAAATCTACGATAAACATCCGGAAATTCAATGTTTTCAAATTTTTTTCCAACAAAATATGCCGATTTTGCACTCCGCAAAACATCGCTGTGCATCCCATCGGTTCCTATCATAATGCTTTTTTCAATTTTATTTCCATCAAAAAAACCTACTTTATTATTTAAATTGCTTTCAGAATTTTGAACAACAAAGGTTTCGGATTTTCTTAATATTTCCCTCTCAATCTTAGAAATGTGAAGGCAATGAGCTAAAATTGTTTTCGATGATTCTAATGCCCCAAATTCTTTAAGTCTTTCAACTACAGTTTTATTATATTTTTCGAGGCAGTGTTTTTGGTCAAATTTATCTTCTGCAACATGGATATGAATTCCCGAATCGAAGTTTTCAGCCAAGCGGACAGCTCGTTCCAAGGTCTCCTCTCCTATCGTGAACGAAGCGTGCAAACCAACCAAAGCCTGTTTTTGTTTTAAATAATTCTCTGTTTCTGCAAAAGCTCGTTCTGTGGCAATTGCACCATCGCGGTCCGAAATTTCATAACATAACAAATGCGACAAGCCAACTTTCTCGAAAGCATCAGAAATTGTATGAAGCGAATTTTCAATACAATTTGGCGAAGAGTGATGATCTATGACAAAAGTTACTCCATTCTTTACACTTTCAATTGCAGCCGATAAGGCGCTTACTTCAATTATTTCTTTATCAAGTTTTTTATCGAGATTCCACCAAATATATTTCAGTATTTCAACAAAATTCTTTGGATTGTGTTTTGGAGGCGGCATTCCTATTGCCAAAGCCGAATAAATATGATGATGAGCATTTGCAAAGGATTTTGTAACTATTTTTCCGGTGCAATCTATAATTTCATCGTCTTGATTTAAGTTTTCAGGAATAGTATCCAAAAATGATACTTTTCCAAAAATTCCACTTTCTACTTTAACACTTTTTACTTTGAACTCTAAAGTTTTCCAATCGATAAAATTTGCATTTTTTAAAAATATAGCCATTTTCAATTTTTTCGCAAATTTATGCAAATTTCAAGCAAAATCGAACTTGGATTTTTAAGAACCGGAAGATTATTCTTCCTTTTTCTTGCCAAAAAACAAAACGCCACCTGCCAAAACTCCATACAAAGTGCTATTGTATGGATTTGAAGTTATTGCACAAGTTCCTGAACTGCAACCAATATAATAGTAGTAGGCATATCCGGCAAGCCCGCCAATAACAATTCCGGCTAAAAATTTAAAGCTTAGATATTTCTTTATTTTTTCTATCACTTTTCAATATTTTATTTTTGCAAATATATACATATTTACATAATTAAATATATCAAATTTCAATTTTCAAAAATGTGAATTTTGAGCTGTATAAAATTATCCTTTTATCACTGCCAAAGGTTTTAGTGCGAGCTTTACTTTCACCAAATCTTTTTGAAAGTTCATAACCTCAGAGATATTTTTATAAGCTCCTGATGCTTCGTCAAGGTCTTTAGTAGTTTTTATGCTATGAATAATTCCTTGTTTATTGAGTTTCTCAATTTCATTTTCGAGCTTTAGCTGTCGCTGAGCTTGCTTTCTACCCATCAGCCGCCCTGCCCCATGCGAGCAGCTTTCAAAACTTTCGGAATTTCCAAGCCCTTCAACAATGTAGGATTTTGATCCTTGTGAACCTGGAATTATTCCAATCTCAGCTTTTCGGGCACTTGTGGCTCCTTTGCGATGCACTATCACATTTTTATTGAAATGGTTTTCCCATCGTGCATAATTGTGAGCAATATTTATCATTGGTTCAAATTCTACTTTTCCACGAAAAGTATCGAAAAATACTTCTACAATCCTGTCCATCATAAGTTTCCGGTTGGCAAAAGCAAAATCGACACAATAGTTCATCTCTTCAAAATATGATTTTGCTTCCTTGCTTTCGATTGGTAAAAATGCCAATTCCCATTTTTTTTGCACTTCCGAAAACCACAAATCGTTCATTCTTACAGCAATTTTGTTGTAATGTTCTGCAACTTTTGCACCCAAATTTCTTGAACCTGAATGAACCATTATCCAAATATGTCCATCGTCGCCTTTCTGAATTTCAATGAAATGATTTCCGCCACCAAGAGTGCCTATTTGGTAACTCGCTCTTTGATACTGACTTTTAACAAACTCGGGAAATTCTTGACACTGAGGCAATAAGGCTTCATCCTGTTTTTCTTTATGCCAATCGAAACCAACAGGAATTCTTTTCCTTATTTTATCTAAAATGGATTTTAAATTGTTGGTCTGAATTTCATTTAACGAAGTTTTTATTGCACACATACCGCAACCAATGTCAACGCCTACAGCATTTGGAATAACAACGCCTTTGGTGGCCAAAACTCCACCAATTGGCATTCCGTAGCCGGTATGACAGTCGGGCATGAGGGCAACATGTTTAAAAGTAAATGGCAGATTTGCAATTTTTTCCGCCTGCCTCATTGCACTTTCCTCTACTTGGCCTAACCACATTTTTATTAGGCCACTTTCAGTTTTCAGCACTTTTTCCATTTCTTCAACCAATTAAAATAGTTCTATATTTCAAATTTTAGAACTTCAGATGTTATTTCTAAACAAAAGTTTAATGCCCAGGAAAAAGATATTTATCTTGCACATTTCACACATAATAAACTTTCAGGACGAAATAAAATTCTTCCGAGAGGAATTTCATTTTTGCATTTCAAACAAAGTCCAAATTCTTTTCTTCCAAATTGTGAAAAAACACGTTTTAGATTTTTCAACTTTTCCTGAGCCTGCCGCAAAGATGCTTCAGTAACACTTTTATTATTTATTGCGTCCATGCGCGAGATTCGTCCAATTGCAACATCAGGTGCAATGGGCTTTGTCAATTCCTTGTATTCTACAATTAATTTCTCAGTCTTTGAAATTTCTTTTATAATTCTTTCTTCTATTTCTTTTGTTTCCATTTTATTTTTTTCGATGGCTACAATAATTTGCAGATTTAAGCTAAATTGAGCGATTGTAAACTTTAAAAATCAGTAATCATTCCGCACGAGAAAAAACACAAAGAATTTTCACATACCAACAAGCTGTCCTCAAATTTTATTGTATCCTTCTCGCACCAAAGCATTACCAATTTTCTTTATTCACAATCGCTCAATTTTAGTATTATTCAAGTATTAATATGATTTTTTGCAATATTATAAATGCTGAACTCAGTATTATTATTATTTTTCTAATATAAAATACGAATTCAACTGTTTTGTATATAAGGTAGGTAAGATTTTACAAGCTGGCTTTCCTTAATCGTTCAATTTCGGTTCTTATTTCGTCAACAACTTCTTTGTTTTTAATGACTTTTTTATCACCAGTTCGAGTTGAAAAAACTACAAAAACATTTCCGCCATATTTATTCTCAAAATCTTGAAAACTTGCACTCATTCTCTCAGTAATCTTGTAATTGCCAAAATTCGCATTTGCTGTAACTGGCTTTATTTGAATGCCAAAATATTTGTTCCCAACTTTTCCAAGATAATCAATATCACCAGCGTGGTCTAATTCAGGGTCGCTTTCTTCAAACTCTATATCTGGAAATGTTTTTGCAAGTCCATCATTTATTACTGATTTTTCAAGTAAAAAGCCATCATAAGTTCGAACAATTGTAACTTCATAAATATAATCTTTACAGTCTTGTAACGTTAAATCATTAAAAGCTGCTGTCCATTCAGGAATAACTACTTCTGTTATTTTTGCATACAGTCTTTCTCCAAGTTCGTCCAATGTTTCTTTTGTTATTTTAACACTATCTTTTTTCTTGGTATAAGCTTTTTTAAAATAGAACTTTTCCCATTCATCTAGTGCTTTTGGTTGACATTCTCTTATTAATGCCATAACTGCATCAACTTTGTTCGGTCTTGTTAGTTGGTAAGTATTACTTGTGTAGTTTAATACTTTTTCCTTTTTCCCAAAAGGCTTTGCGTATTTCTCTATTTCTTTTTTAGCCATAATTATATTCTATTATTTGGGTTGACATTATTCCATCCAGCTCTAAGATTATCAGCCCTATCAGTAATCTCACTCGCTCTATTTCGCAATGAAGCTATGTATTCGATTGTTTCTTGTCTATCTATTGAAAACCAATAACCTTTTGGCACCCTACCAGATGAACTCAAAATAACATTGCTATTATCAATAGCAAAATCAATTAATTTTCTTATTTTTACTTGATTGCCACCAACTGGATAACCTAATCTTTGAGCTATTACCCTTGCTGTAATAGCATTTTGTCTACCATTTGGAATATTCTGAATTAGTATATTAATATCATTTTGATTGAACAAAATCTTTCTCCAATTTTATAAATTTATCTTTATTTTTGTAAGTGAAGTCTGTACTGACATTTACAAAACCATTTTTTATCAAATGTGCATTTAAAAATGTCTTATTTTTTAAATATAAATAGACCATTAAATTATTATTCTCATCGTGCTTAGTCTCGTCATATTTAAAAAACACTTTTTGTCCTTTTGTTTTGAGTTGTAAAAATTCAATAGCCTTACCGTTTGCTTCCTTTTTTTCTTTAACACCAATAAGTCGGACAACTAAATCATTATTCAGTTTCATTAATTCCGGGCTTATTATTTCTTTTACTAAAAAATAATCTTCTCGTTTGGTTGTGCCATTTTGGTCTATTTTTGAACCATATTGTAACTTTTTAGGGTCGGTCTTTTTTTCAAACTTATGGAAGTCTTTAAAAATATACGGTAATTCTTTTATTTGACTTTTAAAATCAATATTTAGCTTTTCTTGTTTTAGAAATTTATAATCTGAATTAAAAATATCACCTTGATTTATTTCAAGTTTTCTTTCAATAAATGGGATAAACTCAGGATTCATCTCATATCCAACTGAATTTCGGTTTAAATTTCTTGCAGCAAGTGAAGTTGTTCCACTTCCGAGAAATGGATCAAGAATAGTATCTCCAACAAACGAAAACATTTTTACTAATCTTTTTGGTAATTCTTCTGGAAACATTGCAATATGACCATCTTGTCTTGCTCCACCAAAATTCCAATGTCCATCAAAATATGTTTTCCATTCATCTTTGGTCATTTTAGATTGCTCTTTTAGTTCTCTTTCTGGTTTTATTGGCGTTCCTAATTTTTTGAATAATAGAATAAATTCATAATCAATTGAAAGAATACCGTTTCTTGGTGTAGGATAACTACCCATTAAAGAAGCTCCGCCAGTTGTATTTGAAGTTGTTTTTTTTTGCCAAATTATAGCTCCCATATAGTCAAATCCAACAGCTTCACAAAATTTAATTATTTCTGTTCTTATAGGAATAACTTTATATCGACCGTAATAAACGGCTCTTGCAAATTGGTCACCTATATTAACACATAAACGACATCCATTATTTAAAACTCTATAACTTTCTTTCCAAACAAGATTTAAGTTGTTTATATATTCTTCATAATTGTCATTATATCCAATTTGATTTTCTGTTCCGTAATCTTTTAACTGCCAATATGGTGGAGAAGTGATAACCAAATCAACTGATTTATCCTTTAATTCAGTCATTTCACGGCTGTCTCCATTTATAATTTTGTGTTTCGTTTTAAAACTCATTTTAAATCCTTTTAATCAAAGAACAAAGATAATCATTATAATTTGTGTCATGAAATTTGTTTTGTTTGGTTTTCTCAGCTTGCCTGTAACTATGTTATCTAAAGACAAATTCCCACTCTTTGCCAGGATTTTCATTTTTTAGTACAAGTAAGTTTCGTTTTCTAAATTGCAAAAATTGTTGCTTCATAATTAATATCAAATTAATTGATTAGACAAAATTAAAATATTTTTTCAGATTAATGATGTTTTGTTTATATTAAATCTTTATGAAAATGCCAATTTTTTCCATTTATTTGCAAAAAAATAAATTCGAAAATAAATAGTATTTTAAGATGAAAATAAAAGTTGCTATAATTTCAGTTTTGGGTTTTCTTGTTTTTTTTTCGTGCGAAAAAAAGCAAACAAATTACGATTATATTGAAGGTTTTACTCAAGGAACTACCTATCATATAACTTATTGTAGCGATAATGCAAAAGTTGAAAAAACAAAAGTAGATTCAATTCTAAACGATTTTGATCTCTCCTTGAGTACTTATAAACCTCAATCAATAATTTCTAAAATTAACAGAAATGAAAAGAATATAGTTGTAGATGATTATTTTAAAACAGTTTTTTTTAAAGCAAAAGAAATTTCGGAAAAAACTAATGGATTTTTTGACATCACAGTCAAGCCACTTGTGAATGCTTGGGGTTTCGGAAATGAAAAAAAAGAAAAGATTGATAGTCATAAAATTGATAGTCTGTTAGAATTTATCGGTTATGAAAAAGTTAGACTTTCCGGCGATACTGTTATCAAAGATAATCCAAATATTAAGCTTGATGTGAACGCCATTGCTCAAGGATATTCTGTTGATGTGCTAGTGCAATATTTTGAGAAACAAGGAATTAACAATTATGTAATAGAATTGGGTGGAGAACTAAAAGCAAAAGGGAAAAACAAAAATGGGACATTTTGGCGAATTGGGATCGACAAACCAATTGACGACTCAACAGCAGCAAATAGGCAAATTCAGGAAATTATATTATTGAATAACAAGGCTTTAGCAACTTCAGGAAATTATAGAAAGTATTTTGAAAAAGATGGAATTAAATATGCTCATTCAATAGATCCGAAAACCGGTTTTCCTGTCGAACATAATTTGTTGAGCGCAACAGTTCTTGCCAAGGATTGCATGACAGCCGATGCATATGCTACTGCATTCATGGTCATGGGATTAACGAAGAGTATAGATTTTGTAGAAAAAAATAATTGGCTTGAGGTTTACTTTATTTATTCTGATGAAAACGGGAATTACAAAGTCTATTCCAGCGACGGATTAAATAAGATGATTCAAACAAATAATTAGTTGATTTGAAATCTTGAGATTTAAGGATTAAACGAACATAAATGTATCAAATCATTATAGACTGGTTTACAGAAAATTACCTTGAAGTTCTTGGAACAATTTCAGGATTATTGTATTTATATTTTTCGGTAAAACAAAATATTTGGCTTTGGCCACTCGGAATAATTTCTTCTATACTATATATATATGTTTTTTTTGTTTCTAAATTTTATGCCGATATGTCTTTGCAGTTCTATTATGTTTTTATAAGCATTTACGGTTGGATTATTTGGTCGGGCAACAAAAACGATGGCTCTGAAAACGAATTAAAGGTATCGAAAACAAAACTTAAATCTGCACTAATTCTAACATTTGTAACTTTAATGATTTTTCTAATTTATTCCATAATTTTAAATCAAACAGATAGCACAATTCCATATTGGGATGCTTTCACTACTTCGGCATCGATAGTTGCAACCTGGATGCTGGCACATAAAAAAATTGAACATTGGATAATCTGGATTATAGTCGATTTAGTATCGCTTGGATTGTACATTTATAAAGGCTTATATGCAACTTCTTTTCTTTTTTTTATATATAGTTTGATTGCTGTTATAGGATATTTTGAATGGAAAAAGGAATACCAAAAAAACCTGAAATTATAAATCAACTCTCTTTAAATCTGCAAAAAAGCAAATCCAAAAAATGTCATTAATACGAATTGTAATAACAGGACCTGAATCAACAGGAAAAACATTACTATCAAAACAACTTGCAGAACATTTTAAAACAGATTGGATTCCGGAGTATGCACGTGAATATGTTGAAAATTTAGATAGAGCTTACACTTTTGAGGATGTAGAAAAAATAGCAAAAAAGCAAATTGAAACTGATAAACAAATTTTTAAGAAGACAAATGATTTAGTGTTTATTGACACTTGGTTAATCATCACAAAAGTTTGGTTCACTGAAGTTTATAAAAATGTTCCAGACTGGATTCACGAACATATCATTTCCTCTAAAATAGATTTATTCCTTTTATGCAAACCTGATATTGAATGGGCTGAAGACCCTTTGCGGGAAAATAAAAACAAAAGAGATTATCTTTTTCAGAAATATAAAGCAGAATTGGATTTCTATAAATTTAAATACGAAATAGTTTCAGGAACAGGGAAAAACCGTTTTTTGAATGCTTTAAAATTAATTGAGAAAATTTGAGTTTTTTAACAAAAGTTGCCACTGGTTCAATGATTAAAATTTATCAAGATTTGTTAATCTGTGGCTTTTTTCACTTCAATTATCGTTATTTTTTCATTAATGAAATCAATTCATCCCTAACTTTATCATAATCCTTTATTTCTTTTTTCCAAGTTTCTTCATCATATTGATAATCAATCATTTTAACAACTTTTCCATTTCTATCAAGTAGAAAAATTGTATTTTCACTTATATCATCTTTGAGTTTGGCGTAACATTCAGGACATAATTCTTTTGCAAAAAAAATAGTTTTCAACAAACATTTTTCACTATACGGTTTTGAAGGAATAATGTATGACTGATAATGATACTTATATCCCTTCAAAACTCTATCAATTAATCTATAATCGTATGTGAGCGAAGCAAATACAAAAGCTATTTTATTTGGATTTTCTGCAACTTTCGAAAGCGTATCAACTAAATCCCGATATTGCCAAAGTTCATAAAAATATGTGCCTGGGCATCCATACCAAATGCTAATAAGTGTATAGTCAAATTCATTAAATTGGGTTTGCAAATCTTTGACTGTCAATTCTTGAATGGTCGAAGAATCTATATTTTCGTAATATTTATTAATATCATTTTTATTAAAATCGCCAAGTTTCAAGCTTGTCCTGTTTTTGTAATTTTGCCTATCCTTTGCAATATTCCATGTTCTATAGGTACTTCCATCTGCTTTTTCAAAAACATAATCGTCTGGGAAATATTTCAATCCAAGGTCGTTAATTGTATTACATGAGCATAAAAATAAGCTAAAAAGCAACAGCAAATATTGGTATTTTCTCATATAGATATTTTATTAATTGAGTCAAAAAAAAATATAAAATAATAAGGGGAGTTCTAAAAATAGCAAAATTCAAGGCGTAAAAAATTTTAATAGCGGAGTTTACTTATGTAAATGAGCATCTTAAAATTTTGAAACAACGCAGGAGTTTGCATTTTTAGAAGTTCCCATAAATCAAAAATCACATAACCTCATAATCCCCTCTTTAGCATTCAATGGAATAGAAATATTCCCGGAAGGAACATAATAATCTCTTGGATTTATCCGAATTAAAGTTCCATTATACTGACTTGCAGTTCTTTCCGATTTAAATCGAACAGTTGGCACAGATTCGCCAGCACCTAATTCTATGACTACAAGTTTATAATTTTTTCTGCGATTGTCCGTTAACCAAGAATTTAGCTGTCTCGATTGCTCATCTGTTCGCCTACTAAGCCAATGCCAGTCGCCAAACATCAAAATATTTGGTCGGGCAATTCTCCCGCAATTTTCGCATTGAGGGAGCGGATCGTATGCTACAAAGCGATCTTCATCAAGCTCTACTTCAATATTTTTGGCATCCCAAATATCATACGAGCAATTTTCAGAACACTGAAAATGATGAATAGAACCATGACATTCTTCTATTTTTTCGTCATCGAAACCGGCTTTTTGAAACTGCCCATCTACATTCGATGTAAAAACAAAATAGCCTCCTTCTTTCGATTTTCCTATTTCTAAAAGTTTTGAAAAGCCATCATGAGGGATAGTTTTTCTATAAAGATTTAAACGATGCCCATAAAATGCCCATGCCAACTTAGGATTTTCGAAAAACCAATGTGGATTTGCCATTTCCGAAAAACTTATTCCAAGTTTGGCAATCGGTGGATATGCCTTCCAAAATCCTTCATTTCCTCTAAAATCTGGCAAACCGGAATCTACTCCAATGCCAGCTCCTGCTGTTACAAGAAGTGCATCGCAATTTTGAATTATCTCTTTTCCCTTTTCTATGTTTTGTTCAATGTTCATTCTCCAAATTTTCATTAAAAAATTTATTTCAAAAATAGTCTGAAAAAACTTTTTATAAAAGATTATATTGTTTTTTTTAAAATGTACTTGATTTTAATAATCGAAAGCGTAAGTTTTCCTTATAATAGTTTTAGAATATCAATATGAGCATAAAATAAGTTTTTGTATCTTTGATAAAATTTAATTGAATAATATGAAACAAAGAGTTTATATTGATACTTCAGTAATTGGTGGTTGTTTTGATAAGGAGTTTGAAGAATACTCAAATAGGCTATTCAATGAATTTAAATCTTTCAAAAAAATTGCTGTAATATCAGATATTACTTTAGATGAATTATCTGATGCTCCAAAGTATGTACAAGACAATTTTAAAACTATTCACGATGATTCAATAGAAGTTTTAATTTCAAACTCTGAAACTAAAAAACTCGCAAATTTATATATTCTTGAAAAAGCAATTTCAACAAAGTTTTATGAAGATGCACTGCATATTGCAATATCTACAATCAATCAAGTAAATGTATTAGCAAGTTGGAATTTCAAACATATAGTTAATTTGGACAGAATCCGGGTTTATAATGCGGTAAATTTGAAAAATGGATACTCACTTTTAGAAATTAGAACCCCAAGAGAAATAATAAAATTTGAAGACAATGAATACTAAAAAAGAATTTGATTCGGTGAAGATGATGAGAGAAATTCGCGATAATCATCATAAATTATATGTATCTAATCCTGAGTTACGAGAAAAAAGGTTATCAGAGATTAGAAAAAAATATGCTAATTTAATAAATACTAAGGAGTTGAATTATTCATAATAAATAATTTATATTTTTTATAATTTAATTTATGAACGCCGAGTGTTAAAAATTCCAAAAAACTGCTTTGCCGTATTCGGAATTTTCAAAAGTGCCACAATGGTTATGAGCCACGAAAAAACAGCAATGATTAAAAAAATAATTCTCGAATTAAAATAACTTTCCATTAGCCCAAAAACACCTGCCGAAATAAGTATAAAAATAAAAACGACCAGATTATTATAGGCAATCATTTCACCAAGTTTTCTGCCCGTAACATATTTCTGAATCCAGGCATTTAATGGCACTTTAAACAATCCGGCCGAGAATGAAGCCAAAACCAGTAATATCTTGAAAACAATTCCGTCAGGTTCAAGAATATATATCAAACTGATGCTTAAACTCAAGCCTGTTCCGCCAAAAGGTAAAAGTTTAAGATTGATTTTATCTTTAGAAACTAAACCTGCAAAACCGCAACCCAAACCAATCCCAATTGCCACCAGCGACATCACAATACCTGTCTCAGTGTTGCTCATACCGAGAGAATTTGGGCAATAAATCAGCAGATTCATTTGAAGCATAGAGCCTATAAACCAAAAAGTTGACAGCGAAAGGACAATATAATTCAAACCACTGATAGACATTGCATATTTAAACGAATTTCTGAGAAAGACTACCGGATTGACAGATTCCTTGCTAATACTCTCCGGGTCCGATTCTTTTGCTACAATCTTTTTGCTCGTAAGCCAACCTGAAAGAGCCACCAAAATTAAAATACTTGCCAGAATAATCTCCCGATAATTTTGAATATCGGAAACCACACCAGCCACAAAAGTTCCTATCAAAACGGCTACAAAAGTTAGCATTTCCATTGAACCGGTGCCGAACGAAATTCCTTCAACGCCGCCAATATCACGAATAAGTCCATATTTAGAAGGTGAAAATATGGCACTTTGAATCCCCATCAAAAGCATTGCAAAAAGTACAATATATATCGATTCTGCATAAAACCCAGCAATAGCAATTAGCATTATTGGCATCTCAAGCAATTTTGCCATTCTAACTATTTTGACTTTCGATTTTGTGCCTGCAAAACTACCTGCAAGCGGCGAAAAAAAGATATAAGGAATTACCAAAAGCGATGATGCTATTGCAATTATCATGGAATGATTTTCTTTAGCAAACCAATAAATGCAGACAAAACAAATCAGGTTTTTCAGGAAATTATCGTTGAAAACTCCGAGAAAATTGGTTGAAAAGAGGGGGAGCCAGTTTGTTGGTTTTTTCATTAGTGTTCAGATAAATCAACTATTCCAAATTTTTGCAAGAGAATCCTGAACATTAAAGAAAACGAATAATCAACTTGAGAAAACCTAACTAAACTTTCAATTTCAGTCTTATTCATCTTTTTTCTTCCTTCATTTTCTTTATTTTGAAAAATTTTAACAAGTAATTGTTGAAATTGAATTAGTTGTTTTGCTCTAAGATTGTCTAATAAATTAGAATCTAAGCGGAATTTTTTTATTGTTTGCAATCCTATTTCAGAATTATTTTTGGCAGTAATAATTTCATTTTCAAATGTTAAATGATTTTGTATTTTATTATCCGAATCTTTACAAGGATTTAATGCCTCATTTACAGAGATTTCCTTATTTGCAATTTTGCTATTGCAGTTTGTGCACGATAAATACAAATTATTCCAATCGAATGCTATATCTGCTCGTTCTGAAATTTCTATGTAATGGTCAATTTGTTTAGGCGTATTTTTAAGTTTTGTTTCGCAATAAAAGCATTTATGAAAACTCATTGAGTTAAGCTGCTCTTTTATTTTAGTATGTCCATATTTACTGTTATCAGGACGTTTTTTTTTCGAAATTAAAAATTTTTCTGTCCATTCTTGTTCCTTCTTTACTAAAATTTCGGGTTTCAGAAGTCTTTTTAAATATCTCATCTTTAATTATTTTGAAATATTATGTAAAAGATTTTCTACATCGAAATATGAGAAGTACTCAGGGTTTAATTGCTTTAATTTATTTTTTATTTCCTCTGCTTTTTGATTTTTGCCATTTTCTAAAGCATTTTTTCTTTCCGATAATAAAGTTGTAATTTCTATGTTAAAAGTACTTGTATTAAAAACGGGTGATAACAATATTTCTTCTATCGGTTTATTAGAGTATTCGCTAGTCATGTCTTCAATGATGGAATGATCTTGCATAGATTTGCAAACATATATTCGTGCATTTTCGACTGAAGAAACTATAAAAGGTGAGTGAGTAGTTACAATAATTTGCAGATTTGGAAAAATTTCTAATATCGAATTAATAAAAGTTTTCTGCCATTTAGGATGTAAATGATTTTCAGCTTCGTCAATCAAAAGCAAACCTGGCGTTTTGCAAAGTTCCTCAATTTTTCCTGAATTTAATACATGAACCGAGTACATTTGTCCTAATAAAGAAACCAGCCTTTGTACTAAATATAAATTTCCACTACTAAGGTTTTCAATAGGAACATCGAAACCATTTTGCGATACAATTGGGGTTAATGTGCTTCGTTCAACATATTTAAATTCTCCGTTTATTAAACTATGCTTAAAAATCTTTTTAAGGATTGCAAAAAGAAACTCCCCTAAAATCTTTTCTTCCACATTGTCACTCGATTTTAAATAATCGAAAAAACAAACCAACTGAGTAAGTTCCACATTTCTATGAATACCGTTTAAAGAATCTCTAAGGTAAATTTCAGGTTTTGGAGCTACTAAATTTTTTATTTCGAAAGAATCATTCGAAATCATTGAAGTCCAATAATTTATTATCCAATCAGGATTTGGTTCAATATTTGCCAATACTCGGCTAATTGACATATTATCTGGAATAAAAAAAGTGCCATTAGCAATTTTTTGGCACGATACTTCTGTTTTTTCATAATTGGTTTTACCATCTAAAATCTGAGGTTTATGAAAATTAGCACTAATATTAAAGTCTTGGTAGAATCTGACGATTTTTCTTTCTAACTTATCATATCTTGCAAATAAAAGCCCACGAATTGCATCTAAAACAATTGTTTTACCAGTCCCATTTTCTCCAGTAATTATTGTAACAGGAGGCTTTTCAATATTATTTTCTATAAAATCAATTTTTGCTTCTTTAAAAGGGCCAATATTTTTTAAAAATAAATCTGTAATTCTCATAATCAATTATTTAACTCCTAACACTATTGCAAATATAACAAGATTGAAAAAAAAACAAGACAATTCAAAAAAAATAAACCATCAATTTCGTATATTTACAATTGTTAAGAATTATATATATGATAAAAATGGATGCTATGAAAACAATATTAATATCAGTTCTGCTAATCTTTGGATTATTAGTGAACTCGAATGCACAAGTCGTAAATGGCAGTTTCGAGGAAGATTTTGGATTATTCACCACAGAAGGTTGGCAAAACAATGGAGGATTAGAATCGGCTGATACACCTCCAAACGGTGGATTTTGGTCTTTAAGTTTATGCGGCGGTTGCATGTGGGTGAGTTGTTCGCAGAAAATTCCACAAATCGAAAGCGGCGAAATTTGGGAACTTCGCTGCCAGGCAAAAGTTATAGGTCTTTATAGCGGAGGCAATGTTTCATGGTCCGATGGATATGCCGGTGTATTTGTTTCAGATTCGAACTGGACTCAAATCAACATAATCGACACATTTTTCCATTCTCCTTCCGATACAATTTCTATAATTCTTGAAGGTGGTGGTGGTTTTGCCGGAACTGGCGGAATTTTGGTAGATTTGGTAGAAATAGAAAATCTTGGAAATATTATTACTTCAGAGCAAATTCCTGAAGAAAAGCATAAAATCTGTCTGCTACAAAATTTCCCAAATCCTTTCGAAGATGAAACAAATATTAGTTTTGAACTAAATAATGCAGCGAATGTTTCCTTGAAAATCTACAGTTTAGTAGGCCAAGAAGTGGAGACCTTCGCAGATGGTTGGCTCAACTCGGGTATGTATCAGTATATTTGGAAGCCTTCTGAAGAAATTAGTTCAGGAATTTATTTTTGCAAACTAAAAGTTAAGGCAATAAGCGAAGCTTCCGAAGATTATGTTTTATCAAAAAAAATGATAAAAAATTGATACTAATCGAAACCCAAAAACTATTGTTCGGCTTTTTGCTCATTTTTAATTTTCTGATAATTAAGTACTTTTGCACTTTTTTATAACGCAAACAATTTGCTATGTACGAATGGGGACACGAGCGGCGATTTAATGCTTATTCAAATTATTTCAGAAAACAATTTGGCGAAAGAGTGCAAAAAGTTTCGATAGATGCTGGTTTTACATGCCCAAACCGCGATGGCAAGGTAGCAGTGGGCGGTTGCACATTTTGCAACAACAATGCTTTTAATCCTTCCTATTGCAGCAACAAAAAATCTGTAAGCCAACAAATTCAAGAGGGAATAGAATTTCATAAACGAAGATACAGACGAGCAAATAAATATCTTGCATATTTTCAGGCATATTCAAATACCTATGCTGATATTGAACATTTAAAATCGATTTATCGGGAAGCAACTGAAATTGAAGGAATTGTAGGCCTTGTGATTGGAACACGCCCCGATTGCGTTGATGAAACAAAGCTAAATTATTTTAAAGATTTATCTGAAGAAAACTATGTGATGCTCGAATACGGTGTTGAATCATGCTATAATGAAACTTTAGAAAACATTAACAGAGGGCACACTTTCGAAGATTCAGAAAATGCAATTAAACTCACTGCGGAAAAAGAAGTAAAAACCGGAGCTCATCTAATTTTTGGTTTGCCCGGCGAATCGAAAAACAAAATGCTTGATGAAGCCAAAATAATTTCTGCATTGCCTCTAAACAATATAAAATTTCATCAGCTGCAAATAATTAAAGATACGATGATGGAAAAGCAATTTGCTAAAAATCCGCAGAATTTCAGATTTTTCGAATTAGACGAATATATCGATTTTATTATTGATTTTTTAGAGCTGTTAAATCCAAATTTTGTAGTTGAGCGATTTGCAGGCGAAGTTCCACCACGATTTATTGCCGGGCCAAACTGGGGACTTATCAGAAACGACCAGATTTTAGTGAAAATAGAAAAACGACTGAAGGAGAGAAATACATGGCAAGGGAAATTTTACAACATTTAAGTTTCTACCAATGAATTAGATGTTCGTTATGAAAAAAACTTGATTACCAAGAAAAAGTATGTATTTTTGTAGAAGAAATAAATTGAATGATGAAGAAGTTTAGAGAAAAATATATAAATCCATTCACAGATTACGGATTTAAGAAATTATTTGGTGAAGAGCCAAACAAAGATTTATTGCTTGATTTTTTAAATGAATTACTTAAAGAACAAGAAGGAGAGATAAAAGAAATTTCGTATTTACCTGCCGAAAAATTGCCAATTTCACAAGGAGACAGAAAGGCTGTTTTTGACATATATTGCACCAATGAAAAAGGTGAAAAATTCATTGTTGAAATTCAGAAAACCAAGCAGAAATATTTTAAAGACAGAACTTTATATTATTCAACTTTTCCAATTCAGGAGCAGGCTATTGTCGGACAGGATTGGGATTTTAAGTTAAAAAATGTTTATTTGATAGCCATTTTAGATTTTGTTTTTGATGAAGATAAAAATCAAGCTGAAAAATTCAGATATAATGTAAAATTGTCGGATATTGAAACAAAAAAGGTCTTTTACGAAAAATTGACATTTGTATATTTAGAAATGCCAAAATTTAATAAGACAGAAAAAGAATTAGAAACTAAATTTCATAAATGGCTTTTTGTATTAAAAAATCTGAATAAGTTAGACAGAATACCTGTTGAACTGAAAGAAAATATTTTTTTAAAACTATTTGAAACAGCCGAGATAGCAAAATTAGACAAGGCAGAATTCCGTAAATATCAGGAAAGTTTAAATGCATACAGAGATATAAAGAATTCAGTTGATACGGCTCGGGAAGAAGGTAAGGTTGAAGGTAAGGTCGAAGGTAAAGTCGAAGGAAAGACTGAAATTGCTTATGAAATGATAAAAGACAATGAACCTATTGATAAAATTAAAAAATATACAGGATTATCAGAAGAAGAAATTAACAAATTGAATAATGGATTATTGTGATTGGGTAAATCAAAAATTAGATGTTTTCTACGATAAAAATGGCGAAAGATACCTTGATATGAATATTTACAATGAAATATTCGATTTTTTAGATGAATCTAATTTTAAAAATGAAGAACCTAAACTTTTTGAAGCAGAATTGCATCGAATAAGAGATTTATATAATACTTTAACATATGCTTATGAACAAGGTTATCAACAAGGGCTTAGAGAAGCAAAATACAAGCAATGATAAAAACTTTAACAAAAGAATGACTTTCTTTAGATTTAAAAAAACAAAAGTAGGATGAATCTGTTAGACACCATGGGAAAACTTGGCAAATATGCCCGAAAAGGGGCTAAAGTGGCGTTTAAGCCAATCTCCTTAGCAATTCTTGGAACAATTATGGCAGTTAGTATCTCAAACCAATCTCAAGCTCAAGTCATCGAATCAGATATTCTCTGGGGAACAGGAACATTACATCTTTTTAATGATGAAACAGGATACTCAATTCCTAATTTAGCACTTAAGCTTAAACCTCTTGATATGGAAGAATTCACACCAGATACTGTTTTTGAGTATAATATGGGTCTTTCTTCAATGCTTGATTTTTCTCTTCCTGTCAGAATCGACACCACATACATCGACACTACAACTATCGATACTTTAAACATCATAACTAATAAAGAGCTCCTTAAAAATGTTAAGACTCAACCAAACATAGGTAGTGATTTTAACATGTTCTTTTCAAAACATATAAATGCAAATATTTTCATTCACAATATTGCAGGTCAACAAATATTCCAGGATAAAATTTCAGATAATAAATATTATAATAATCTTTCAGATCTTGCAAATGGAATTTATTTAATTAATGTACAAACTGATGATAATAAATCTTTCACTCAAAAATTTGTAAAAACTAATACTTCACCTATCGGTCAAATCTTTAAACCTGAGTTTGAAAACCACACTCCATCTTTAAACAATTCAGAATATAATTTTAAAAATTTGCAAACAGCTTCTGCAACGTATAAAGTTAGTTGGGATAGTATTGAAGGTTATTATGGTGGCGACACTACATTAACAATTCATGAAGGTGACAATAGTTACATACCTATTTTTATTAATCCAGTTCCCATCACAGTACTAAACTTCAAGATAAACGCATGGAATTTAATGGATTCAACAAGTATTGATAGTGCTTTAGTTTACATAAAAGATTCTTCAGGAAACATTGATAGTTTACGAACGGGCAGTGATGGTTCTGCAACTTTTACAGATCTTGAAGAAGAAGAAACATTCACTATTGGTATTGGTAAAGATAATTATAAATTTTGGGAAGGTATGCAAATAACTCTTCCTTCAGCCGATGGTTATGGAGACACTTTAACAACAGAAAAAAACTACACACTAATCCCTGACACAGTTCATTCAGGATTAAACGACACAACAGTTTTCATCTCCACAGAAAACATTGCTTTAATGATACGAAGATTTAACATTCAAATTGCTTTATATGATACTATTCACGTCTGGCACAGTCCTAGTTTTTCTCAAGCTCAGCTTGATGGTGCTGAAATGCTTGAAAACTTATTTGAATCATACACAGGGATTCCTACAAAAATACATTCTCAACAATTCATTTATCCAATTCCTAATTACAATCCATACACAACCACACCCGATAGTGTAGGTGTTAACATTTCTCCAGGAAGCAGTAATTGCACAGAAGTAACACACATACTACCTTCAGGAGAACATGTTAACCTCGGTGCAAATATAACAAATAGTATTTCATTTCCAAGACAATTTTTCAAAGAATATCACAGAATGCTTGGAATGAAAGAAGTAGTTACCAGACCATCAAACATGAATCCCACAGGCACTGATGTCAACGACATAGATATTGCCATAGATATTATTTCATATAATTTAGGACGCAATCATTTTAAGCTTGGTAAACACGATGTTGATAATGTCATGGAACATCTAAGAGATGAACCAACCTACTTGCAACAAACAAAATCACCAAAATAAAAACTTTAATGCCTCAGTATGAAAACTTTAAACGACCTTACAGTAAAAGAATTTAAAGAGCTCCTGGCCGGTTATTTTGCAAAACCCAAAAAACGGCAAAAACTTAATCTCGACGAAATCAGACAAATAGCAAAAAACCTAAATACAAAAATTAACGTACCGTTAATCACTGAAACCGGTGAAGAAAAGATACTTATAAAAATCGTAGTGAAAATTGATACTTTCCTCTACAATAATCTTCCAAACGAGTTCTACGACCTAATCAGAAGTTCGGAAAAAGGAATTGACGAACATGAAGCAAAACGACTGATAATCAGACTTTCGAAATTGGCAAACCGGCAAATCGACATTCCATATATTCCCGAAAACATGGAATATTTGGCAATTCGCTTTGTTTTAGGAATGGTGATAAATGCTGCCCGTAGAAACTGGGATTTTCTGAAAGCCGACGAAAATGCCAAACAGATGCAAATTCCACAAGTGGAAGATGCAAACGACAACGAATTAGCTTCAATAATTGTATGAACAAATTTGACAATTCTTACACAGATAGAAAAGCCCATGAAAACACTAAAGACATTATAGTTTCTAACGGCACAATAGTAAATTCAGTCGATTCTGTTAATGCCGACATTTTATTGTCAAACGGAAAAATAACTGAAATCGGAAATAATATTCAGTTCGATGAAAATGAAACAATTGTGCTTAATGCAAAAAACAAATTGGTTTTTCCCGGTGGCATAGATCCGCACGTGCATTTCGATTTGGAAACACCACTTGGCAAATCTTCCGATAGTTTTGAAACTGGCAGTCGTGCAGCACTTTTCGGAGGCACAACTTCGATTATCGATTTTGTAACGCCTTTGCCCGGACAATCATTAATAGAAGCTCTAAACGAAAGAAAACAGATTGCGAAAAACTGTTTCATAGATTATGGGTTTCATATGAGCATCACTTCATGGAACAAAAACACAGCAAAAGAAATGCGACAATGTGTTGAGCACGAAGGCATTAATTCGTTTAAAGTATATTTGGCATATCAGGATACTATTGGCATTTCTGAAAACGAGCTTTCTAAAGTTTTAGAAAATGCGAAAAAATTAGATGCAACTGTATGTGTTCATTGCGAAAATGATACTATCATAAAAAATATGCAATCAGAATTAATAAATAAAAATAAACTTTCCCCGTTTTATCATCCAAAATCGAGGCCTCCGAAAGCAGAATCTGAGGCAGTAAAATCTCTTATAAATTTATCGGAAAAATTTCAAACAAAAATTTATATAGTTCATGTTTCAGCAAAAGAATCGGTTGAACAAATTGAACTTTCGCAAAAATCAAACAAAAATATATTTGCAGAAACTTGCACACAATATCTGCTTTTAGACGAAAAACTTTATAACTTAAAGAATTTTGAAAGTGCAAAATATGTAATGAGCCCTCCCCTACGCGAAAAATCGCATCAAGAAAAACTTTGGAAAGCGATCGCTAACGGACGTGTACAGACCATTGTTACAGACCATTGCCCTTTTCATTTTGCCGGTCAAAAAAACACAGGTTCCAAAGATTTTACAAAAATTCCTAACGGCATTGGCGGGGTGGAGCATCGCTTGAGTTTAATTTATACTTATGGAGTTTTAGAAGGTCTGCTGAGCAAACAAAAATTTGTGGAACTTTGTTCGACCAATGCAGCCAAACATTTTGGTATGTATCCAAAAAAAGGAGCTATAAATGTTGGTTCGGATGCCGATATTGTGATTTGGGATACTAAAAAATCAAATACTATTTCGGCAAAAACTCATCATCAAAATTGTGATTATAACGCATACGAAAATTTCAAAACTATTGGTTCGCCGGAATACGTAATCATAAATGGAAAAATTGTAATAAAATCCGGCAAACTTTTAAACAAAAATTTAAAGGGAGAATATCTTTACAGAAGGTAGAAATTTTTTATTTCCCGCAAATTACACGGATTTCCGTAGAAACAGCTTGGCTCAAATGTATATAGCTTTTTTATATGAAATTCTGTGGTCTCTCAGGGAGCTAAAACTCCCATGCCGAATTAAGGAGATTTTTGATTAAATTTGAATTACTGAAAGTTTTACTATTTTTGATTTTTTTGAAATATGTATAATTTAACGTTTTTATGATGAAAAAGATATTTGTTTTATTGCTTGTTGCCGTTATGGCATTGCCAAATTTGGTGAATGCTCAAAAAATTTCCAAACAAGACAAAGTGCTCGGAAAATGGTTTTCAGAAGACAAAAAAGGAGTTGTTGAAATATATAAAGTAGGAAACAAATATAATGGGAAAATAGTTGAAATTCTCGACAAAAATGCTGAAAGATACGATATAAATAATCCTGATCCGAGTAAACGAAAACAATCAAAACTTGGATTGGTCATTTTGAAAAATTTTGTTTTTGACGATGACGAATGGGAAGACGGCACTATTTATGATCCTAAAAACGGCAAAACATACAGTTGTGTAATGGAATTGGAAAATGACAATGTCCTGGAAATTACCGGATATATTGGAATAACGCTATTTGGACGTACAGCAATTTGGACACGGAAGTTGGATTAGGTAGTTGAAAGTTGAAAAGTTTGTCAAGTTGCTTGTCATACACCTAAATTCTGCCTTAAGTTTAAAACTTGTGGTATGATAATTATTCGAAATAAGTAATTAGTGTAGGAAACTAAATTGTAATATGCTTTCCTATTGTGAAATAAAAAATTTACCGCAATGTTCACGATGTAAATCGCGAACATTGCAAAGAAAACATAATCAACAACATAGCCTTTTTTACGGTACGATAAATTTTGCAGCAATCATAAAATCAACAATATAAAGGGGACTTCTAAAAATAGTAAATTTCAAGGCGTAATAAATTTTAAAACCGCAGTTTACCGTTGTAAATGAGGATTTTAAAATTTTGAAACAACGATGAAATTTGCATTTTTAGATGTTCCCTAAACATACTGTTTAGTTACAGAAAATATTTATAAATCTATTTTTTCAATTTTCCTTTAAAACTATAAAATCCTGTTTTTTTTCTAAAAATTACATTTTATAGGCAACTTCAATACAAGATATCTGTCTTTATAATGATTTTTTTGAAATTTTAAATTCTAACTTATAACTTGGATTATGAAAACAAAGATTTTTACATTTCTATTAGTTTCGATTTTAATCTCAAACACCTATGCCCAAAGTGGCGAAACCAGTAATTGGATTTTTGGTTCAAATGCAGGCGTTTCGTGGGATTGTGTAACAGTTTCTCCATCGGCAGTTGGAGGTAGCCCCCTTTTTACTAACGAAGGAGTGGCAACAATTAGCGATCAAAATTGCAACTTGTTGTTTTTTAGCGATGGGGCTACTGTTTGGGATGCAAATATGAACCAAATGCCAAACGGGTATGGACTGACCGGTGATAACTCATCTACTATGTCTGCTGTAATTGTACCAAAACCTTATGACCCAAACACATACTATATTTTCACAGTTGATGATAATCTTGGATCGGGCGGATTAGCATTTTCCAGAATTGACATGACTGCAAATGGTGGGCTCGGCGATATTGATCCTTTGGAAAAAAACATCCCAATTTTACCTACTTCACCTGAGAAAATTGCAGTTACAAAACACGCAAATGGAATAGATTATTGGGTTGTTGTTCATGAGTGGAACAACAATACTTTTCGTTCTTACCTAATTACTTCAGCAAATATTGACATAAGTTTATATGTGCAATCAAATGTTGGGACTGTACACAGCGGATCTTCTGCTGATTCGCGAGGCTATATGAAACTATCGCCAAGTGGTAGTCGGTTGATTGTTGCAATTGAAGGAATGGCTACTTATGAATTATTTAATTTTGATAATAACACCGGAATTTTATCAAATCCAATTACAATAAACGGATATAGTGATGCTTACGGTTGTGAATTTTCGCCAGATGAGCATTATTTATATGCCGTAAATAGATGGGATAACGAAGTACATCAATGGGATTTATATCAACTACCTAACTTAAGCAATTTCTTAAACTCTCACCTTACAGTTGGTTGGTTAGGATCCCAAACTTATGGCGATGGTGGTGCTGTTCAGCTTGCCACAGATAGTAAAGTTTACTGTGCCAGAGACGATCAATATTGGTTGTCTAGTATTAGCCCACCATTATCTACCGGAGGGCTTAGTGTTTTTACCCAAAATGCGATAAATATAGATGTTTCTTCAACTCCAGGTTTAGAGATATGTGGAGAAGGACTACCAACTTTTGTGTCGAATTATTTCTATTTTTCCGATTTTGATGTTGTGATAAACACCTCTGACTTAAACTGCTACAACGATTCATCCGGCGAAATTAATCTTACGGTTTTTGGTGGAACGACACCCTATGTATATTTGTGGAATACAGGAAATACGACTCAGGATTTATCAAATTTGGCAGCCGGCTTTTATTATGTTACGATTGGTGATTTTAATGGAAATACAATATCGGATACAATTGAGATAACTGAACCTTTAGAACTTATTTTATCGTCGATAGTAAGCAATGCAAGTGTCTTTGGTGCTAATGATGGTGATATTGACTTGACAATTGACGGTGGGACGAGTCCTTACTATTTTCAGTGGTCGAACGGAATGAACACTGAAGATATTTCAAGTCTAAATGCAGGAAATTATTCAGTTGTAGTATATGATAATAATGGATGTACTATAAATACCAGTTTTGAAATAAACCAACCGATAGACCCTAATGCACCAAATTGGCCATACACAGTAACTTCAACAAATCATACTATCTTAATTCCTGATACCGTAACTATTATAATAAATGGTAATCCTATAGATGCAGGAGATTATATTGGCGTATTTTACGATTCCTTGGGAACACTTGCATGCGGCGGATATCAAATTTGGCAAAATAACACAACTTCAATTGCAGCATGGGGTACAGAAGTTGGAATGAATAATGGTTTTACTGATGGTGAAATGTTTAAATGGAAAATCTGGGATATTTCTGATAGTATTGAGTATTATGTAAATGCCAACTACATGCCCGTTCCTCCTATGACCGACCAACAGTTTTTTGCTGTAAATGGAATGAGTGGTTTATCCTCATTGTCTGTTTCAACAATGTCAACATCGCAACAAATAGTTCTGCCGCTGAACTGGTGCTATTTTTCAACATATATTTCACCTTTGGAAGTGCCATTCGATTCAATTTTGAGTGATATAGTTTCGAATGTGGAAATTGTTAAAAACTATATGGGTCAGGTTTATTGGCCTGCGTATCAGGTTAATTCAATCGGAGATTATTCAATTACTCAGGCTTATCAAGTAAAAATGGCAAGCTCTGATATTCTGACAATAAACGGATCGGAAATAGTTCCCGAACTAACAGATTGCCCTATTCCGCTTGGCTGGTATCTCATTCCTTATTTGCGAACCGATGCCGCTCCAATTGTCGAAATGTTAAGTACAATCACCAGCGATATTGAGATTGTCAAGAACTCATTAGGGCAGGTTTATTGGCCTACTTATGGAATTAATGTTTTCGGCGATATGGTTCCCGGCGAAGGCTATCAAATAAAAATGAACAATGCAGCTAATTTGACCTATCCACCAAACTCTGCAAATGTTTCGAAATCTATCATACAAATCCCTCAGCCAAAACATTTCAAAACAACAATAAACACAGGCTCAAATATGACTTTGGGTATTCCAAAAACAGCATGGGAAACAAAACCGGTAATGATTAGTGAGATCGGAGTATTTAGTGTGAGTGGTTTGCTTGTAGGATCGGGAGTTTATACAGGTAAAAATCTTGCAA
>Ga0209249_1000845_pt1 | contig 33742 bp, 50 predicted proteins | sample SaaInlV_200m_DNA_4_FD_184653 | JGI IMG/M metagenome (GOLD analysis project Ga0209249, IMG submission 184653) | Marine microbial communities from expanding oxygen minimum zones in the Saanich Inlet - SI037_S3LV_200m_DNA (SPAdes) (version 2) | ecosystem: Environmental > Aquatic > Marine >...
CGGGTGTCAAAGATCGAAAAACTTGACCCTGCAGCGGGAATGGGGACACTTAAATCAATCTTTGGCCACCTTGTATGGCCATGTGGATCCTGACCTGGATCAATATAATTTAATGCAGCTGGGGGACAACCTGGCGGGCCGGTTTAAAAAAATTATGGTCGGATAAAAACATGAGCAAAAAACGTATAAAAATTATCTGGACCTGTTCAGACTTTTGCAACCATAAACACAGATTTAAATTTGTAGCTTATCTTTGCGGCCGGGGCCAATATTTTTGGCAAAAGATAAAAAAAAATTATATCAAATGATGTATATAGCATAATGAAAAAAGGAGTTAAAAATGGAAAAACCAGAGCTTATAACCTTTAATGAATTAGTCAAATATGGAAAAGAACATGGGGCAAATATCGTTAATGATATGCCGTGGTCTTTTGAATACAAAGGCCTTCCTGTATCCCATGAAAATGACGAATGTTACCTTGTGACCGTGCTTTCAGGTGACACAATTCGTCTTTGTCCTGGTGATGTGCTTGTCACTGATGTTACCGGGAATATTCACGCCATATAAGATGGATTTTGATGTATTTGTCATAATGGAGGAAATATGAGAAGCGTAAAGACAGACAAATTATTTAAGGTCAACCTAAAAGGTACATATGGGACCGGATGTGGAGTTAAATACCGTCGCTCTTATGTGGTAGCAAAGACGATGGATGGGGCTTATAAAAAAGTTAGAGATTATCTTGATGGTGCGGATATTGGTTTTTCATCTGATCGTGAATTAGATTCTATTGAACTGGTTGCAGAGGATTATGAATATACGGACGTTCGGACAAGATTATTTCAATAATAAGGAGAATCAAAAGATGAAAATCCAGAACTATTAAACCAATGAAAATAATCCTAATATCAATCCTGTTCCTAACATCATGCAACTATACACCGGAGAAGTTAGATTTAGGCGATTACAAGCCGATTCAATTTAATTCAGGGTATGAACCTGGACCCAAGTGGATTATCAGGGATAGAGGGCTAAAAACTAAATATTGGAGGAAAGATGAACAAGAATAAAAAGAGTTTTGTCTATTATTTTCTGGATAGGAATAAGCTTTCAATCAAGGTAATCCGGATCAAGAAAAACAGTCCTTTTGAGGTCGGGATTATCAGGAATAAAATGGAAAGGAAGTTGTTTGATTTAATGTCAAAAAAGTTCAAAAAAGACTTTCCAAAGATAAGGGTCTTACAGTATCTAAACAGTAAAAAAGAGGTCTTGCACCATCATAAACCAGGATTAGACTACAAACTTGAACAGCTTTGATTGTCAAGGGTTTTAAAGGGAAATTAAGATTCAGCTTAGAGCAAGATATTGGCTCATTGCTATTATTTTTATAGAATATCCTTGATTTACTCTATTTCTCATGTAAATATATGGTATATTCCGAAAAAGATTACCTTTTATGGGGTTTGCTTTTGAATTTTAAAAAAAACAGGCAGGAGAAAAGAGAACATGAATCTGCTGTATATTATTTTTTAAGGGGCAACACTATCAACCGGCTTGAACCAATTAAGCTCCCAAAAGAAACAACCATTCCTATTTTCCTAAAGGGTAAACATATTCACGGTCAACCAAGTGGTTGCTTTAAAGTTCCATCTTACTACGCAGGATAATATAATGCCGGTAACTCCCAAGAAACCATGCAGGAAATGTAAAAGGGTTTTAACTATAGAAACCTATTGCCCTGTTTGCGGACCGGTCATAGAACAACGCAAAAAACTTTCAGCAGGAAAGTATGATTCAAAGCGGGGCAACTCTGCACAACGTGGTTATGATGCAGACTGGTTATTTATCAGGAGTAAAAAGATTAATAAGGATTCTCTTTGTGAAGTCTGCCTTAAAAGTAAAAAGTTTATCATTGCAACATTGGTTCATCATATAAAACCGATTGAAACCCATCCACAATTAAGATTAACATTATCAAACCTTCAAAGCGTTTGTATATCTTGCCATGAAATAATCCATAAAAGAAGGGCAGCACAATGGGCAAGCTAACAATCAAATCAAAAGAAAGAAGGAAGTGGATTAAGAGAATGAGGGTATTCCTTGGATTGTGTCGTGGTTGCGGAGAAGATTCACCGGTTACAATGCTTTGTGATAAGTGCAGGACTCAACAGGTTGAAAGAGCAAAGAAGGTTAAGAGATTGAATAGAGAGAAGGACTTGTGTATTTGTGGACAACCTAAGTTGAAACGATCCGAACAATGCCAAAGATGTTATCAGACTAAAAGAAAATACAATGGCAACTATTATTACAGCAGCAAAGATTTACCGGTTGAGAATTTTGTTGAAAAAGTTGATGTATTCTTTCTATATAACAGAGATGGTGGGAAATGCCAGATATGTATATCTCAACTGAAGATGGAAACAAGATTTCCGGACTTAATGACACCGACTATTGACCATATAATTCCGTTGAGCAAAAACGGAGAGCATAGCAAGAAGAATACTCAATTATGCTGTTTCCTATGTAATAGCAAGAAAGGCACAAAGGTACTATCTAACGAAAACCAAGGAAGGTTGGTAGGATGATTTGTAGGTTAGGCATAACAAGGCACGGCAGGGGGGTCTTTTTTAAAAAGAGTTTTTATCTCTTGACCGAATGGTCAGCTTTTTTCTTCCTATGCCAAATTAAAGCGAGGGGACGTTATTAAAATAAAAGAGTGTGAAATAGAAACGCTAATTCCTTACATTAACAATGCCAGGACTCACTCTGATGAACAGGTTGCACAGATAGCTGCCAGTATAAAAGAGTTCGGGTTTAACAATCCTATATTGTGTGATGGGGATAAGGGTATCATTGCCGGTCATGGTCGATTGATGGCAGCAAGAAGGCTTGGACTTTCTAAAGCCCCAGTGATTGAGCTTTCACATTTATCTGACATACAAAAGAAGGCTTATATCCTTGCTGATAATCGATTGGCAGACAATGCCGGTTGGGATGAGGAACTTATAGGGATCGAACTTGAAGCATTGAGTGCAGAGGAATTTGATATTGAGTTGACCGGCTTTAGTTTAGAAGAAGAAAAGAAAGGGTTGACCGAAGATGATGCTGTTCCAGAGGTTGAAGAATCTATTTGTGTCCTGGGGGACTTGTGGATACTTGGTGAACACCGGCTTTTATGTGGTGACAGCACAGACATTGAACAGGTTGAAAGATTGATGGATGGACATAAGGCGGATATGGTTTTTACTGATCCGCCTTATGGGATGGGTCTTGATACTGACTACTCTCAAATGAGTCATAAAGAGGATTCTAAGAAATCCAAAGGTGTCAAAGACAGTAAGGAATATAGGCCCGTAATTGGTGATGATAAGCCGTTTGACATGGGACTGTTTGACTGGATTGATTGCAAAGAACAGTTTTGGTGGGGTGCTGATTATTATAGAGAAACAATACCAAAGGATGGCGCTTGGTTTGTGTGGGATAAAAGAACAGAAGATAATTTTGATAAAATGTATGGAAATACATTTGAATTGTGCTTTTCAAAGCAAGTTCACAAAAGGATGGTATTGAGAATCAGGTGGTGCGGAATATTTGGGAGTGAACAAGAGAGAGGTTCAAATAGGGTACATCCAACACAGAAGCCGATAGAGTTATGTCAATGGTTTATCGATAAGTTTTCACAAGTTGATGGTCGTGTTTTTGATGGATTCCTCGGTTCAGGCAGCACATTAATAGCCTGTGAAAAAACAAACCGCAAATGCTACGGCATGGAATTAGACCCACATTATTGTGATGTAATTATAAAACGGTGGGAAGAATCCACCGGTGGAAAGGCGGTCTTAAATGGCAGGGCGTAAAAAATTGCCGACACAACTAAAGTTATTAAAAGGGACACAACGGGCAGACCGGTTAAACCCAAATGAACCGATGCCTGATATTGGTATTCCAGAACCACCGGAGTTTTTATCAGAAGCAGGGCTTATTGAATGGAACAGGATTTCAAAGCAATTGGTTGACCTGGGGCTTCTTTCTAAAATAGATATGGCAGCATTGGCAATATATTGTCAGGCTTGGGGAAGGGTTGTAAAATATGAGAAGATCATTGCAGGCAAAGGAGAATTATATAAAACAAGTAACGGTAATATTATTCTTTCTCCTGCAATGTGGGTTTTAAACAAAGCCTATGAACAAGTATACAAGTTTGCAGGGGAATTCGGAATGTCACCGGCAAAGAGGGCAAGTGTTACTGCAACGAAGGTTAAAGATAAAAAGAAAGACAAGTTTAAGGAGTTCGGCACTTGAAGCATCCTTTAACAAATAAAGCGAACAAGTATGCCAGGGATTGTGTTTCTGGCAAGGTTAATGTTTGCTTACAGGTTATCCAGGCTTGCCAAAGGCATCTTGACGATATGGAAAGAAAAGACTTTCCGTTTGAATTCGATATGGATAAGTGCGAAAGGTTTTTAAGGTTCGGGGAACTGATGCCCCATTCAAAAGGGGATTTAAGCGGGAAAACGCTAAAGTGGGAACCTTGGCAATGTTTTTGTTTTGGGGTTCCTTTCGGGTGGGTCAGGAAAGATAATGGTCTAAGACGGTTCAATGAAATGTTTTTACTGATACCAAGAAAGAACGGGAAAAGTTTTGGTGCTGCAGTTGTCGGGAATTATATGTTTTCAGCCGATGGTGAAAAAGGGGCAGAGGTTTATAGTGCTGCCGGCTCAGAGAAACAGGCAGACTTTGTATTTGCTCCTGCCTGGAAAATGGCGAAACAAACACCGGCATATAAAAACCGATTTAATATAACCTTAATGGGAACACCGGAAAACCCTGGAAAAATGTGTTCCTTGTCTGATGGTTCTTTTTTTGAAAGAGTGATCGGCAATCCTGGGGACGGTGGGAATCCTCATTGCTGGATACAAGACGAATACCACGAGTCTAAGACCAAAGACTCCTATGATACCGGAAAGACCGGCATGGGGTCCAGGAAACAGCCTATGCTATTGTCAGTCACAACAGCAGGGACAAATACCAAAGTTCCATGCTTTGATTTACAAAAAAGGGTTGAAAAAATATTGTCCGGTGATCTTGTAAATGAAGAATTGTTTGCTGTAATTTATACGATTGATAAGGATGATAAATGGGAAAACTTTGAAACCTGGAAAAAAGCGAATCCGAATTTAGGTGTTTCAGTTTTAGAACCTTATTTAAGGTCACAGCTTCACACGGCCTTGCAGTCACCACGGGACCAGAATTCAGTTAAATGTAAACACTTAAACGTATGGTCAAATGCTGGTCAGGCTTGGATGAATATGGTCGAATGGGGTAAATGTGAAGAAAACCTTAACATAAACGACTTCAAAGGGCTTCCGGTTTCTCTTGGATTGGACTTGGCATCTAAGATTGATATTGCATCCAAGATGTATCTTTTTAAAAAAATCATTGATGCTAAGAGTCATTATTACCTGTTCTCAAGGCATTGGATACCGGAAGAACGGACATTTGACGAAGAATATGCCCATTATGCCGGTTGGGTGCATACAGGCTTTTTAACGGCAACTCCAGGTGCGAGGATTGATATACATGAGATTCAGGAAACAATAAAACAGGATGCAAAAGATTTTGATTTATCCGGATCAGAGAATGGTGGTGGTGAAGTCTGCAACGATCCTTGGAATGCACAGCAGCTTATAACAAATTTATTGAATGTCGGGGTCCAGTGTGTGGAGATACCTCAAAATGTTTCTTTCTTGTCTGAACCAATGAAAGAGATTGAAGCGTGTATCAGGGATGGAAGTTTTCACCATGACGGGAATCCGGTCACAACCTGGATGATGGCAAATGTTTGTTGCAGGGTTGATAAAAAAGATAATATTTTCCCTTTTAAAGAAGGGGATGAAAATAAAATAGACGGTGCTGTTGCAACAATAACGGCAATGGCAAGGGCAATGTATGATGAAGGCATAAAATCAACACCGGTTCCAACATTTGTATGAGGTTATTATGAAAATTGATTTGTCGGATTTATTAATACTGCTTGGTTTGGGGTTGATGGGGTACGGTCTTTATTTGTTTCAGTCCTTGCCTGTATCAATCATTTCAGTTGGTATAATTATTTTAAACTTTGGAATATTACGGTCAATCGTGGGCAAAAGGTAAAATATGGGATTATTTACGAAGATTTTAAGGAACCTTTCAGGACAAATATCTGCTTACGATGATTTCTGGTATGGTCCTGCACAAACGACAAAAGCAGGGGTGAAAGTTGATGAAAAAGAAGCCCTGAAATATTTAACGGTCTTGGCTTGTGTTACTCTTATAGCAGGAGATATTGCTAAATTACCCTTAAATTTATACAAAAAAAGAAAAAGTGGTGGTAAAGACTTAATAACAGATCATCATTTATACGATATTCTTCATAATAGACCGAATCAGGACACAACTTCTTTTAATTTTCGGGAAACTTTACAAGGGCATCTTTTATTATGGGGCAACTCATACGCCTTTATAGACAGGGAAGATATTGGTGGAAAGATAAAAAATTTATGGCAATTACCGGACCCTGGTCAAATAAAGATCCATAGAAATAAAAAGAACGAGCTTTTATACACATATAAAGTCAATGGTGAGGATAAGGTTAGGACAAGGAGAGAGGTTTTTCACATTCCGGGGTTTGGGTTCAATGGTCTTGTCGGTAAGTCAATGGTCGGGCTTGCACGGGAAGCCATTGGGCTTGGGCTTGCAACAGAAGATTTCGGTTCTACTTATTTCGGTGAAGGGACTCATCCTTCAGGAATTTATAAAATAAAGGAAACTTTAACGGAAGAAAACAGGAAACAATTCAATGCAGCATTAAAAGAAGGGTTTTCGGGGCTTGGAAAGGCTCATAAGGTCATGGTTGCAGAGGGTGGGGGAGAATACCAACCATTAACCGTTTCGATGGACGATGCTCAATTTTTAAGCACCAGGGACTTCCAAAAGAAGGAAATTTGCGGAATGTATCATGTTCCACCGCACAAAATAGCCTTACACGGGGCAAATTCTAACCGGAATAATCTTGAACAAGAAAACGGTTCGTATGTGGACTCCTGCCTAATGGGTTGGATTGTCAGATGGGAAAGTGCAATCTCTTTGCAGCTTTTAACAGAACAGGAAAGAAGATCAGGTTTATTCTTTGAATTTGCAGTTCAGGGTCTTTTAAGGGGTGATTCTCAAGCAAGGGCAGAGTTTTATAATAAGATATTCCAGGTTGGTGGTATAAGCCCTAATGAGATAAGAGCTAAAGAAAACATGAATCCTGATCCTTCACCGGAAGCCGATAAAAAGTATATTATGCTCAATATGATACCTTTGGACCAGGCAGATGAACCGTTTGATACAGATTTTAGAACATTTTTCAAGGAACCGGAAACCAGAATTTCAGAATCTCAGTCTATAAGATTACGGGACCGGATACAAAAACAATATGCCCCATTGATTTATGATGCTGCCAGGGCGGTCGTAAATAGAGAAACCAAAGCGATCAAGAAGGAAGCATTAACACCGACAAGAGATAAAACTTCCATGAAGGTCTTTTTGAATGATTTTTATGAGAAATTCCCTGAATATATTGAACAGAAAATGGGACCGGTTTTAAGGTCTTACATTTCGTCCATTATAGATGCCACAAATAATGAACTGAAAACTGAAGAAGATTTAGAAAAAGATACTCAGGAATATGTTGATACTTACACTTTAAGACACGTTTCTTCTTCCAAGGGTCAGATGCTGGCAATTGTTCCTGACGGAATGGATGCCATAGTTCAAAGAGCAGATGAATGGCAGGACAAAAGACCGGACAAGATAAAAGCAGACGAAGGGGTCAGGGCATCAAATTTTGCTTTCCAGGCAGTTGTATGGTCGGCAGGGCTTTCTACAGTCTGGAGAATAAGAGGGGCAGAAACTTGTCCATATTGTAAAAGCTTGAACGGGAAAAAGGTGGGTCGTGGACAAAGCTTTGTGAAGTCTGGTGACAAATTAGACCCTGCCGGTGCTGACGGTGTAATGAAAATAAACGGTACTAAATCTCATCCTGGGTTGCATCAAGGTTGTGATTGTTATTTATCTATAATTTAAGAGGTGAACATGAAAGAAACAAGGACAATAAAAACACCGGTCAAGGTTGAGAAACGAGGTGACGGGACTATAAAAAGCATTGTCGGGTATCCTATTATTTATAATAAAGACAGTGAGGACATGGGATTTATCGAACGGATAGCACCAGGGGCAGCAACAAAAGCTTTAAAGGCTTCAGATGTTAGGGGACTTAAAAACCATGACGCTTCTTTAATCTTTGCCAGATCAGGGGTGAACCTTACTTTGGTTGAGGACAAGACAGGCGTTAAGATGGAAGCGACTCCTGTAGACACTCATAATTTTAGAGAAACGGCAAAAGAGGTTGATCTTGGATTACTTGACGGTCAATCTTTTTCCTTTAATATTCTTGCAGATGAATGGAAAGACCTTGAATCTGATAAACCTCAAAGGACCATAACTGAATTCGGCTTAATATACGATGTTGGACCGGTTACTTTCCCTGCTTATCCTGATACTACAGTGGGGCTTAGAACGCTTGAAGAAGCCAGGAAAGACGTTATTCCAGAAACAAGAATAACGATTATTGAGGGTGACACTGAACACGTTTTTACCGGTGAGAATCGCTTTGACGATGCTGCCGAAAAAATAAGGGCAATAGCAAATCCAACGATCCCTGCTGCTGCTAACACTGAACCTGATCCAACGATCATTGAAGGTTCTGTTTTGGATAGGATAAATTCAACTTTAGAGAGGTATAAAAAATGAACATCAAAAAAATGAAAGAGGACATTGAGATTATCGTTAAACAGCTTGGCGATATGAGATCATTAATTGAGTCTGAAAATAGAAAACCGAATGAAGAAGAACGCAAACAGGCGAATTCTTGGTTGAGTGAGATTGACGAGCTTGAAGCAAATATTACCTTGGAAAAACGAACACAGGGTATGCTCAGCCGTACAAAAAAATCTGCAAAAGAACCAGATATAACTCCTGTCAGTGCTATTGAACAGGAAAAAAGGGACACCTTTGCTTCTGACGGTGAGTTTTTAATGGCTGTTATGAATGCTGCTGTTCCAGGGAGAGCGGTTGATCCAAGACTCTCCACAAGAGCAGCAACAGGGTTAAATGAGGGGATTCCTTCTGATGGTGGTTTTCTTGTCGGAACGGAAATGTCAACCAGACTCTTGACGAATACTTGGGCAAGCGGTCAAATCTTGCCACAGGTTAACAAAGTAACTCTTGGTGGAAATGCCAATTCAATGACATTTAACGGAATTGATGAAACATCTAGAGTGAACGGCTCCAGGGCAGGGGGAATTGTATCATATTGGGTAAATGAAGCAGATACCATTACACCGTCAAGACCTAAGTTCAGAAAGATTGATTTGAAACTAAACAAACTTGTTGGGGCTTGTTATGTTACAGAGGAAAACCTGGACGATGCTCCAACCATCCAGCAAATTATAGAAGCCGGTTTTGCAAAAGAGTTTGAATTTAAGCTGACTGATGCGATTATAAACGGTTCTGGTGCAGGACAGCCTTTGGGTATTCTTAATTCAGGTTGTATGGTTTCTGTAAGCAAAGAAGCTGGACAGGCTGCATCGACAATTGTATATGAGAATGTTTTAAAAATGCGGATGCGAATGATAGCGGCATCAAGACCAAATTCAATTTGGATTATTAATCAAGATTGTGAAACTCAATTAGATTCTATGTCCTTGGCAGTTGGTACTGGTGGGGTTCCGGTTTATCTTCCTGCCGGTGGTGCTTCAGCACAACCGTACAGCACTCTTTTTGGTCGTCCAGTGGTTCCGATTGAGCAATGCGAAACGCTAGGAACAACCGGTGATATAATGTTGTGCGATTTTTCACAGTATCAAGCGATTGATAAGGGTGGAATGAAAAGCGATGTATCTATTCATGTGCAGTTCCTAACAGACCAGCGTGTTTTTCGGTTTACGTACAGATTTGACGGGGAACCTGTCCTTGGTTCGGCAATCACTCCATTTAAAGGAACAAACACTCTTTCCCATTTTGTTAAATTGGATACAAGAGCATAAAGAGAGGTATAAAAGATGAAATTTCCAGAAATTTATAAAGTAGTACCGATTGCAAGCGATATGGACGTAAGTGCTTCAGCAACAAATCCATGTGATTCTATTAACATGAAGAATTACCACCATGCAACCTTCCTTGTTAACCTTCAGACACTTGGCGGGGCAGCACTTTATTGCGAAGTGTATTCAGGGGCAACGGATGGTGCTTTAACCAGTGCCTTGACCTTTCACTATGCTTTTATGGGTGCAGCAGCTTTGGCAGCAAATGCCGATGTTTTAGCAGCAGATGCCACAAGTGCAGCACTGGTAATTGCTCATGCAACATATGATAATTATATGTTGGTTGTTGAAGTTGATGCAAGTGATATGGATGTTGCAAACGGAGAAAATTGGTTAACACTTTCTTTCCCTGATACAGCAACCGGGGCAACCGGCAACCTGTCAGCAGTGGCAATCCTTGAACCACGTTATACCGGCAATCGGTCATTAACTGCCTTGACTTAAAATCCTGGGGGTGTAAAAGCCCCCTTAAAAGGAAGGTGACAAAATGACAATGCATATATATTTCAACCAGGATAAGGACGGTTACAAAGAAGGACAAAGCTGTTATGTCGAAAGAACTTTAGCAAGACGGTTTTGTGAGAACGGAGTGGCTATTCCTTACCAGAAACACTTGGATAATATTTATGATGCTGAACAGGCAAAGAAGCCTGTAAAGAAAAAGATGATCTTTAAATCGGTATCTAAGAAACAAAAAAAAGCTGAAAAGGCTACAAAATAGGAGTGCTGACAAATGGCAAACTATGCAGCAAGCACAAGAGCAAGAATATCTGATTTAATCAACGGCATGAGAGTTGAAACAACCATTGCTTTAGGAACGGCAAAACTGATCCAGGCACAGGAAGAAATTTTCAACGTGTATGGTGAAATAAGGGTTCATGGATTATGGTTTGAAGTTACGACTGCAATCTCTGCAACCGCAACCACCATGCTTTTTAATGCAACATTTACGACACCGGCAATCGCAGTCCAGCCGATGACCGGAGCGAGTGGGTCTTTAAGTGGTGTTGCTGCCGGTATTAAGGTCAAGTCTGTAGGTGGGGCAGTGGCAACAGCAGCAGTGATTACAGCAACGGCAGGAATCTCTGATATAGCTCCTGCTGCTCAAGACATTGGTGGTGCAGGATTTATTGGCACTATCGGACAGTTAACAGGCACAGCCAACGCAACAAGTGGAGCAGGGAAGTTTGTTCTTTATTATACTCCACTTTCAGCCGGTGCTTATGTTGAAGCAGCTTATTAATTTTAACGGGGGTGTAAAAGCCCCTTATGAGGTAAAGCATGGCAATTACAGTTACGAGTCCACAGGCAACGGTAGGGTTTATTAAAAATGCGGTAAGTGCCGATGCTTCAGGGACCGAAGAAATTTTAGCGGGAACAGCCGGTAAAAAAATAAAGCTTAAACACGTTACAATGAACAACTTAACGGCAGGGGCATTGACCTTTACTTTATCAGGGGCAGCAGCTTTAATTGGTGCGGTTTCAATCGGGGCAAACAGTTCTTTACAATGGGATTTTAATCCACCGATGGAACTTGCAACTGCTCAAGCTTTAGAGATAACAGCCGGTGCAGGAAACATTTGTGTCTTTTGCCAGGGAACCATTGAATAATATTAAAACAGAATACTATTTATTTAAGAGAATTTATATCAGGGACAAACTCAAATTTGGTTAGCTTTCAAAGTTGGTATGAACACACAGACAAGGATTGAACATGGCTTTTATAGATAAAACAGACTTAAAAACAGAACTTGGAATATCAGGGGCAACGGATGATGCTTTGTTAACTATATTGGCAACCTCTGTTATGTCTATTTGGGACATGATAACCAATAGGACTTGGGCTTCAACAACTTATGCTGAATATGTTGACGGGTATGGGTTCTCTTTCTTTAGAACAAAGAATTATCCTATAAGTGCTATTTCCAGGGTAGGGGTTGGTACAACGGGGGTTATGACGATTGAGAACACCGGAACCGAATCCACAGCAACTTGTGAAGTTCTTTCAACAGGTTTAAGCCTTGTATTAGATAGTGGAACACCGGACGTTACCGTAACCTGGGTTGCCAATACAACAGTGACAGCAGTGGTTGCTGCAGTGAACGCTTTGGGATCGAATTGGGCAGCAACAACAGTATCAGGATATGGTGATTTTAAATCTTCAGAGATATTAACAATGTTTCCTGCAAGCTGTATTGATTCAGCAGAGATTTATTTAAACATTCCTGAAATTTACTTAAACAAATACACTTTAGATAAGGAAGCCGGGATTGTTTATCCGAACTTTAAAATAAAGGATTCTTATCAAACTGTTATTATAGATTATACAGCAGGGTACACTGATGCAAATGTCCCTGCCTGGTTAAAACAATTATTAGTCAGACAAGGATGCTTCTGGTTCACTCAGGCACAAGGAAGGGAATGGGGGACGAGTTCTAAAAACTTTGGTCCTGATGGTGGTACAATGGCATTTACAAAATTGACAGATAATCTTTTACCGGAATTCATGGCAATGGCTAAAAGGAACATGAAGCATGGACTTTAGTTTTAAAATAAAAAAACCTAAGTTGCCGGATAACTTTACAGATATGTTTCTTTCTCCTATGCAAAAGTATATGAAGGAAGCCAGGACCACTACTAAAAATCGCTTTATGTCAGGCATGAGTGATAAACGCCTTGCAACCAAGACAGGGGCTTTAAAACGAAGCTTAACGTACTCTGTAAAGGAAAGACAAGACTCTCTTGTGGGGACCATGAAGTCCTCAAGTATTTATGCTCCTGTTCACGAGTTTGGGGGAACCATTCATCCAAGAGGGTATCCAATTAAAATTAAAAAACGATCTTTCATGTATCCGGGGCTTATTTCAGGAGTTGACCGGTTTGAGAAGCTAATATTTGAATCAGTTCAAAAGGGTTGGGACAAATGACCATATCATTACAGAATACTATTATAAACTCTATTCTTGCCACGCTTGCAAACATTACGGTTGCAAAAGGGTATCAGACAAATATAGATACGATAATGAGGGGCATACGGGACTTACAGGATATGCAGGGAAAGATGCCCGGGATTGCTTTATGGAAGGAACGAAATAACAGGGTCGATGATTACCAGACAGGCTCACAAAGTATCCTTGTCCTGCACGTTTGGGGCTTTGTAAAAGTGGATGCCAGAAATAACGATTATGATGCTTTGGATAAGTTTGCAGCAGATGTTGAAGCTGTTTTGACTAACGCAACATATAATTCTTACAGGAATGATACTTTTATCAGGGACACTGTTTTTTTTGAGGGTGGTGCAGATAATAATCATGGTATCTTTGACATGGTTGTTGACGTAAGATATTTTTATGACATGGGGGATATATGAAAAGTTATCGTGGTTTATTTAAATTAAGTTGTAGCAAAAAATGTAAAAAGGTAAATGAATGTCAGGCAAGCTGTATTAATTGCCCTGATGTTCTTTTTAATGTAATTGATCTTAACGGTAAAGTTGTTGCCACAAGGGTCAAGAAAACCAAGAAAAAGGAGAAGTAAAAAATGGCAGGGAACACAGCACCAATTCACGGCAGAGTTTGCAGGATTGACGATGGTGGGTCATTAATTGATTATTCAGTGGATTGGTCAATTAATGCCAGTATTGATTTAAGTGATGCTTCAAGGCAGGGTCAGGCATGGAAAGAAAACGTAGTTGGTCAGGGTGGTTGGAATGGATCAATGACTTTCCATTTTGTTGCCGGTAATACTGAACAGAAAGCATTGCTTGATAACATTATCACTGCTTCACCAGGAACAAAAATTACAGACCTTAAATTTATGCTTGAAGATACTGGGGACTATTTCTCAGGGAATATCTTTTTGAATGGATTTGCCACAAGTGCAAGCGTGGGTGACACTGTTAATTGTTCCTTTGATTTTACAGGTGACGGGGCATTGGCTCTCACTGTAGCATAAGGGGGGTGAATAATGGCTTCACCGACAACACCGCAACATGGCAGACATGGGGCAATATATAGACTCAGACCGAACGGTTTCTCAGGGGCAGGGCTTAATGATGTTACCTGGGGAACCGCTTATTCTGCTGCTGACTCTGCTTTCTTTGAGGTTGAGATTGATGCAGAGGGAACCCCGGATACTTTTAAATGGAGAAAAGACGGGGGTGCGTATACTGCAACGGTTGCGATTACCGGAGCAGCACAAGCCCTTTCCGACACTCAGACAATTACTTTTGCTGCAACAACAGGTCATACGTTATTGGATGAATGGACGGTTGGGAACTTGTTTGCAGAACCTTGCACTGCTTCCGGTGCTTCGGCTCAGATAACCGACACAACCAAAAGGATTCTTGACCCTAATAATCCACCGGTTTTTACTGATGATGGCGGGAAAACAGTTTTAAGAATTGATTATACAACCGGCACTGCTTATTTTACAGGCAATGTTGGAACTGTAACGGTTGCAGGGAACCTCGGACAAATTGAAACGTCTGGTTTGGAAAAGGTTGGGTATCTTACCGATTGGTCTTTTAATATCACTCTTGATTTGGCAGATCAGTCTTACATGGGTCAGAAGTGGAAACACAATACAGTAGGTCAAGGATCAGGAACGGGGAGTGCATCAAGCTTTTTTATCGGTTCTGATTCAATGATTGACGGCATTACGAATAAAGAGTTCTTCTTTTTGCAACTCTTTAATTACGATCCAGACCAGGACCAGACAGGGGATCATTTTAATTGTTGGGTTTTGTTTTCTGGTGATGCTGTTGCAGGATCAGTTGGGGATAACGTAAAAGAAACACTTGATTTTACTATTGATGGGACTCCATCATTTACAGCTAATGTTTAATAGCGAAAGGGTTTGACATGAAGTTACAAATGTCAAGGGAAACGTACAAGGCAAGATGGGTTAAGTATGAAGATTGCGAATTGTTTTTAAGACCTTATCCGATAGGCAGGAACGATTTTATCATGTCGGTAGATCAGTCTTTAACAGTTCCAGGGGAACAGCGTAAAAGCATTTTTATGTACTCTGTTGAGAACTGGCGAAAGATTGTTGATAGCAATGACAAAGAATTAAAATGCACAAAAGAAACAAAAGAAAGGGTCTTTGATTATAATTTGGGTGGTATTGCCGGTTTTGTGTATTCATGGAATGTCGGGTTTGAGTCTATTATTAAAGGCGAACTTGAAAATTTGCAGCATGGGCAGGATGGAAGTTCGGCAAAGGAAGTTCATCTTGCCGAAAATGTAGAATAGCGGTTAAAGACGGTTTTGTAAAAGTTAAGTGCAAGGGTGAACCGTATGTTAAAAAGTGTAAAAGGGGGGTGGTGGAATTTCTGGACGAATCGAATTCTGACTTCTATTATTTATTTGGCAAGATTTTGCCAGGGTTCCACCACCCTTCAAGCGGTTTCAATATGACACTGATTACAAATATTTTAAACGACTTTCAAATTGAAGCAGATCAACGTCCCTTGTTTTGGGAAAAAATCAATATCGTTATACTGAAGATAAAAGAGATTCAAAATGGCTAAGACATTAAAATTAGAATTAGTTGTTGATGATAAAGGTTCTTTAAAGGTTAAGAAGTTTGGTGATAATATAGACAAGAGTACCACTAAAGCTTCAAAGGGCATGAAAAGCCTTGCTCTTGACACGGCAAGCGTTAAAAAAGCCCTTGGCATAACGTCAGTTGCTTTGGTTGCTTTTGGTACTACTGCTGCAGTTGGGATGGGCAAAGCCATAAAAGCAGCAAGTGACCTGGAAGAAACAACAGGTAAATTCAATGTTGTTTTTGAAAGCAATAGAAAAGAAGCTGAAAAAATGGCAAAAGTCCTTGTTGATTCTTATGCAATGTCAACAAAGGAATCAAAACTTTATCTTTCCAGTATTCAAGACTTATTGGTTCCAATGGGCATGGCTTCCGATGAAGCCCTTAAAATGTCAAATGAAGTTGTAAAGCTTGCTGCTGATTTGGGGTCATTTAATAATTTGCCAACGGCAACGGTAATGCTTGATATTCAGAGTGCTTTGGTTGGTAACTTTGAAACCATGAAAAAATACGGGGTCGTTTTAAACGAAACTGTAATAAAGCAAGCTGCTTTGGACATGGGTCTTTGGAACGGTAAAGGTATGGTGGATGCTAACACTAAAGCCTGGGTTGCATTTAAACTTATCTTAAAAGGTTCTGCTGCTGCAATTGGGGATCAAAAGAGAACAATGGGTTCTTTTGCCAACCAGATGAAGCAGTTGAAAGCTAATATCGAAGACATTTCTGCTGCTATCGGGGTCAAGCTTTTACCTGAAGTAACTGAATGGGTCTTTCAGACCAATGAAATGATAAAACAGAATCCAACTGTTATAGATCAGCTTGGAGAATTTTCTAAGAATCTTTTGGTTGTCGGGACATCTTTGATTAAAGCCGGTGGGTTCAGTGTTAAATTCTTTAATGCGATGGTTGATATTTCCAAAGCAATGGGTCTTGCTTCAACCGGTCTTATAAGTTGGAAAACTGCGATACTGGATGGTGTTTCTACTGTTAAGCTTTTTGAAACTGACTTGGGGTTTTTAGAATTACAGGCTACAAAATTAAGAGATGAGATAGAAGAACTTGATAAGAGGTATGAAAAAACTTTTGGATCAGCAGCAAAAAAAAGAGTCTTGGATAACCTTCAGGAATCAACCAAAGCTTTAAAAGATACCGAAGCACGAATAAAAGATTTAACGTCAACCACTGAAGCATTAAGCTTGGCACAAGATGATTCTTATTTAGATTTTGGCAAATGGTCGGATGGTATTAAAGATGCTTCAAAAGATATCATACAACTTACTGATGATGAAAAAGCGTTAATAAAATTTGAAAAAGATAAACTTGATGAACGTGTTTTAAACTGGAAGAAAAACCATGAGGACATTTATAAAGTTGTCCAGGGATTAAGTAAGGTTGTAGGCAACGAAACAATTTTAGCGATTGCAGAAGAAAAAAAGTTACTTGAAAAAAAGGCAGCAGATTTTAAATTAATCCATGAAGCTTCTTATAAGGTTACAAAAGACTTATCTAACCTTACAATAATAGATCAAGAAAAAGTTAATGCTGCTGTAATCAAAGGGCAAAAAGATATGCTCTTGGCAACAGGAACTTTCTTTGATGGTTTTAAAATCGGCATGAGTGATGCCCAAAAGCAGACTACCACTTGGGCAGAGCATGGTCAAAAAATGGCAGATACTATTTCCAGTGGAATGAGCAAGGCGTTTTCTGATTCTTTCTTTGCTATTATAAAAGGGGATTTTAAAGACATAGGGGATGCCTGGGAAACCCTTTTAAATAGTATGCTCAAAAACTTTACTGATATTTTGGGTCAGATGGCTACAGAATGGGCGTTAAAACAAATCTTTGGGTCCAATGGTTCAGGGGGTTTGATCGGAAGCCTTACCGGTGGATTGACAGGGGGAAGCGGTAGTGGTGGAGGTTTAAGTGGTTTAATTAAGTCTTTGCTTGGTGGTGGCAGTACTTCTGGTGCTGCAGCAAGTGCTGCAATTGCTGGCAACACAGCTTATAGTCTTGAAATAGGAAACGCCGGGATTATCGGTGGTGGGGGTTGGGGGGCTGGTGCAAGTGCTTCAGCTTCAGGATCAGGTTTCTTGTCAAGCGGTCTGGCTTCCGGTTTAGCAACGGCAGGGTTTACAGCTTTCGCCGGTTGGGTTATGAAAGGAATCCTTGAAGGGTTCCAGGCTCCTGGATGGTCAGAACTTCCTGCTATTGGGTTTGGTAAAAAAGGGTTCACATATCCAAAAGCGGTCGGGACAACTATTTATTCAGACGAATTCGGATTTGTTGCCGGGGCTGGTAACCTTGGTCTTGCTCCTGAAAAAGAAAACCAGATAACTCAGATGGTAGTTGATTATTTTGACGGGGTTTTTAATGAGCTTAACAAAATACCTGGGGTTGACTTAGCAAAGACCTTACCTGAAGCTTATTTTAAAAGTATCCAGGTTGATGAGAAGGGTCTTGATGTTGCTTTACAAAAATTATCTGATGAAGTCTTTGAAGATATAATAGATGCTCTTTTATTGTCCCTTCATCCTGAAGCCGGTAGCACGATTGAAAAGCAAAAGAGAATGACCAGCTTATCAAATTCGGGGTTGTATGGTTTAGAGGCATACGAGGCAGGGGTTGTGCAGCAGGGAAGCCCTATTTATAAAGAGTTCGATCAAGAGGTAAGCAATCTTGCAGGGGCTTTAAATTTAGATTTCTTCAAGCAGTTGGGTGGTGGTAATGTCCTTGCTGGCATTTTGGGATACGCAAAAGAATGGGAAGCACTTCAAGTTGTGGGTGGTTCTACTGGTGTTCCTTCGGGAAGCACAGGGGGTTCTACTGGAGGAAGCACTGGTGGTTCAACTGGAGGTAGTACAGGGGGTTCAAATGCTGGTCCTTCAGGTGGTGGCGCTGCAACGGTTGCAGGGACAGGTTCAGGGGCAGCAAGCAATCAATTATTAAATATAATGTCAAGTTATGGTTTGACAGGGAATACGAGTGCAGAAATATCAGCAGCTTTAGCAAATTGGGATAATTCAGAGATATTTCAAAAAGCTGCATGGTCGGAAGAGTTTGGTATTTCTCCGGCTCAAATAGCGCAAGATGTCAAGGCGTTACACTCCTACGGGTATGACCAGGGTGGGCTTATAGACAGTCTTATTGCTCCTGCAGATGATGGGTTGGCTTCAGTTCAAATGGGTGAAGGTGTTGTGTCTAAAAAAGGGATGGCAGCACTGGAAAGAATTAATAAAGGGGAAACAGGATTCCATATAGGTTCTTTGGTAACGATAAACGGAACGCTTGTTGCTGATGAAGATGTTTTTAATGAGTTTGTTGATAAAATAGAAGATCGGTTAACTCAATTAAGTAGGTGGGGAAGATGACTTGTCGATTCTTATATAATAACTTAATATCTGAAAGTATGTTTACTGTTTCTTCTGTCAGGACAGGACTTGTATCTAACGCCTTAAAAGACGGATCTGGTTCTGCAACAATAACAACAGCCGGCAATTATTCCGGAACGACTGACCTTGAATATCTTGTTCAGATTGATTCTATTGCCGGTGGTGCTGAAGTGGGTCAGGCTACGTTTAAATGGTCGGATGGTGGGGGTTCGTTCGATGCTTCTGGTGTTACCACTGATTCATCTCCAATCACGCTTAATAATGGTGTTACGATAGCTTTTACTTCAGGGACGGGTGCAGACTTTGTTGTGGGTGATAAGTGGTATTTTAAGGGCATAAACAATTTTTCTGCCGGTAAAATGGTTGATCTTAATCGGGACACAAGATACCGGAGTTCTGCTTTAGAAACACCGAACACGATCTTAATTGATTTTGGAACGGCACAGGCTATTGATAGTTTTGTTATTTACGATCATAATTTTACCAGTGGGGTTACCTTGACTTTAGAGGGGAACGCCACCGATGCCTGGGGTGGTCCTTCTTATAGTGAATCTGTTTCGTATGCTGCCGATAAAATCACTTTTTATCTTTCGTCTGCTCAAACTTACAGATACTTTAGATTAGAGGTAATAGATGCTGCAAACAGTGACGGGTATATCGAAATAGGAGAAATGTTTTTAGGGGCATATTTTGAACCGGCTCAGAACTTTTCTTTCGGGTCAGGCTCCAGGGGGACCAGGGCATTAATAGATAGGAACAAAAGTGCTTACGGTGTTGAGTTTAAACGCTTTTATAATTACCAGAAAATGTTTAATTATGCTTTTGAGAACATAACAGACATTGCAGATTTTCAGACAATGTTTGATGCTTTGGGTTCACGGTCTGCCGGGACGGTTGATGCTTTATTTTTTAATGAGGACTCAGAATCTTTAGCGAACACTTGGCTTGTTAGGCTTGAGGACTTACCTTACAGTCTTTCTCAAAACACGGAACGGTCAACCGTTTTAAGAATGGATGAGGTCTTAAAAAGTGTATAGGACCACTATAAATTTCCATGACAGGATAGAGAGAGGGGAAAAGCCTATTCCTTTTGTTTTGATAGAGACAGACATGGGAACCAGGGGTTATTCTGAAAGGCAGTTTTCTGATACCTGGGGGGAAACGAATCTTGCAGACGGTTCTGTAACGGCTGATGGATCAGAAACAGCAAACCCTGGGCTTGGCTTTTTAGAATATACGGCAAGGCTTCAATCTGTTTCAAGACCGACAAGGACTATTTCACCAAAGAAGTTAGGGCTTTTAATTGGATACACTCAGAAACAGCAAGCGACTTTAAGGGTTAAACTTGCTAATTATGATCTATATTTTTCAAAGCTTATTGCAAAGGAACCATTTATAACAAAGACTCTTTCAGTTTATGTCGGGTTCTCTGATCTTCCTTTTTCCGAAAGTCTTTTAGTCTTTAAAGGGAATATTGAAAACTTATCTTTAGATCAGAAAGTAATGACCCTTGAGGTTGTAGAAACATCTTTGAATACTGGTGTATTATTTACGTTAAACAGGGCATCAAGATATACTAATCCTTTGAATACTAATGATAGACTTCCGATTGTATACGGAGATTTAACGGACGGGACAACAGGGAATTATATTATACCATGTATTGATACTGTTAATTTTGTTTATTGTTTTGCAGACCATGCTGTTCTTTCTGTTGCTAATGGCAATTCTGTAAATGTCTATGCAAATGATGTTCTTGTCGATCCTGGGCAATATGTCTTTGATGAATCAAACGATTATGAAAGCGAAGGGATTATTGCCACAATAGATTTTACAGCAGATCAAACGAATAATGTTATTTCTATCAGGGGCAAAGGGAAGAATGACGGGGCAAGTTTAGTTGAAAACATAATTGATATTCTTGACGATTTTATGACAGTCCACAATTCTTATACTTCAGCCGATTTTGACACAACAAAGAAAGCAGCAGCAAGTGACATATTTTTGACAAAAAGTTATAAGGCAGCAGGGGCAATTGTTGATGACGAAAAGCTTTGGAATATTCTTCAGGACATGATGGCTTCATTTTTAGGCTCAATTTATCTTAATAGCCAAGGACTTTTTGCTTTAGACATAGAAAGCGAACCGGCTATATCGAACACTGCTGCAACAGTATCACAAAAAGACTTTAATTTAATGAGTGTTGAGCAAGAGAAGATTAGCTTAGTCAATCAGATACCGGCAAGCTACGCCTATAATTATAATATGATCGAATTTAATTCTCATACAGATGATACCACTTATGCCGATCTTGTATCTCAGTCAATTTACGGTGTTTCTACCACAACGAATTACTGGTTCAGGTGGTGCAGGGACACGACAAGCGTAAACGTCATGCAGGACATTATAACGAGTTTATACGGCAGACCAAAGTATCAGATTATAATTGAAGATTTAAGTTTAAAAAGAATTCATGCTGATGTTGGGGATTATTTGACGGTTTCGATAGATGAAGTGTTTGACGATTTTGGACGGGCGTATATTAATCAGTTTATGAAAATAGTATCAGTTCAACCGGACTTACAAAAACAAACCATTGTCTTTAGATTAGTGGACACTGATTCGTTTCTTTATATTGCGTATATTGCCGATGGGACATATTTACCAGACGGTTCAATAACAGCAGGGGCAAACAGGGATTTAACGGAGTATTAGGGGGTTTAAATGGCAGATCAGAGAATAATTTATACTGAAGAAATGGTTGGGGCTTCTCATCCAACAAAGGACGATACTTTAAACCGTCATGCTTTGATTGAACATGATAATGATGGGACGCATAAAGTTGTCAATACTGGATATGTTACTGTAGCTTCTCATGCAACCACAAGTGCGATATGGGCAGCAGCAGGGAACACTATTAATTTTACCGGAACGGAAACAATAACAGACTTTCCTGCTGCAACAAAAGCCGGTTCTATACGGACTTTAATTTGTGCCGGTGCTTGTATTTTTACTCATGCAGGGAATATTACGGTTCAGGGTGGGGCAACTTATACTGCCAGTGCAAACGATGAAGTCCAGGTAACGGCAATCACAACAAGCACTTTTAAGATAATGATAAAGAAACAAGCCGGTGCTGCTATACCTGGGGCGAATACTGACATCACTTCAATGACTGGCTTGGATGACGATGGGATTCCTTTAGCCAAAGTGGCTAATGCTGCAAGTGATGGAGCTAATAGTGACATAACTTCTTTAACAGGACTTACAAGTGCGGGAGCTTTACCAAGTCTTACTCCTGTCACTGATTCAGCAGCAAATTTTGCAGCTAATTTCACGGGTGCAAATTTATATGGTGGTACTTATATTGTAAATGTAACAGGTACTTGTCAGTTACCCGTAATGGCAGCAGGAATGAACTTCACCATTATAACACTCGGAGCAATAGAGGTTATAGTGGATACCAATGCTGCCGATGGTTACTTAATGGACGGCACGACAAACGCTGAAGGAAAGAACCTTACAAATCTTTCAACCGCTGGAGATATAGCGGTCTTTCAATATTACACAGCAGATGATTGGCTTATCACTACTAATGGGTGGACACCGGAGGCGTAAACTATGACTATTCAATTAGCCCATAAGGCGGTGCTATCAAGATTACGTGTCGCGGATCTTGTAGAAAGAGGGTACTGGTTTGGTGGACATGATAACACTAATCCTCTTACAGACACAGAAGAATATCTTTCTGATACATGGACTTCAAAAACAAACAACACAGCAGGTCATACAGGGAATGGCGCAGCCGCAACAACGATAAGTAATAAGGCTTACGTTGCAGGCGGTTCTTCTGGTGGCTCATTGAGTTATTGTGATGAGTATGATCCTGATTCATGGGCGGCAAAAACTAATATGCCGTCACCTCCAAGATTTTGGTTTAGGGCTGGTACGATAGCAAGCAAGGGCTATTATATTGCTGGGTGGAACCCATCTACTAATTTGCGGGATTGTGATGAGTATGATCCTGATTCATGGACCAATAAAACAGATATGCCGACGCCGGGGCGTCAAGGTATTGGGTTAGCTGTAATAACAGAAAAAATATACTCTTTTGGTGGTTATGACGGTAGTGCGGACGCCCTTCACGTTGATGAATATGTAGTTGATACGTGGACAGGGAAAACAGACATGACAGCGCCTGGACGGTCTGGTGCCGGGACAGCAACTATGAATTCAAAGGGGTATTCTGTTGGCGGTAGACACAGCACAACGACTAAAATGAGAGATACAGACGAATATACGCCTGATACTTGGGCGAATAAAACGGATTGTCCACTACCTGCAAGATGGTTTCCATCAATGGTCTCAATAGACGATAAATGCTATGTGGCATATGGCAATGACGGCGTAGGCCCAATGATAAAAGATTGTGACGAATATGTTGTTGACACTTGGACAGCTAAAACTGACGCACCTACCGCTGCAAGGTATGGGACAGCTTCTGCAACAATAGCTACATAAAGGAGGATCATGCTTAAAGAATTGTTAAATGACCATCAAACCGGGATGAGTGAGTTTCAAGACGATTACTTTGTAACAACCAGGGCCGGTGGAACAATGTATGGTCAATATAAACAGGCTCTACGGGAACTCTATAAGCGATTTAGGGGATTGAGAGAACTTACTTGTGATAATGAAAAATTACAGGTAGAAATTGAAGAACAAAAACATTTGTCTGAATCTGAAACAGACTTTAAAAAACGATATGCTGAAATTGAGTACAAAAGAAAATCCATGCAGATGGAAGAATCAAACAGGGTAATAAAAGACACCAAAAGGGAGTTTAAAAGATTTTACCAGCAAGCAGTATATTTAAAAAAACAAATAGGCGATTTGACAGATGAAAAAAGGAAACAACTCGACAAAGATATGTGGCTATACAAAATAAAAGAAATGACTTGTGTCGATTGGATATCAAAAGGCAGATTAGGCAATTCAACTTTTGAATTTATGAACTCATGCCCCCAAGATATGAAAAAAGATATTTTATCCAGTATTCAAGATCAAAAAGCATTGCTTGAGTGGTATGAAAACAAAGAGGAATATTTGATGCCGGAAGAATACAAACGGATTAAATTACCTGAAAATTTTAAATTACTGGTAGAGTAATGACAACAATAAAACAAGCACTAATACAATACTATTCATCTGGCACAGGTGGGCAGCAATGAAAAAGATTAAAGACTATTTAATAGAAGGCGGGTATTACCATTTTACTCAGTACGAACGTCTGTACGCCGATTGCATAGCTTGTTTCGGTCAGCCAGACAGCGTACAGCTTCAAATGGTTTCTATCGCCGTAAAAGAGAAATGCCCGAAGCCTTCAATCCATCCTGATACTTTAATCGCTGAAATCCTTAATCCAATGGGGTTGATAACAGGGGATGAATTAGTGGCGTGGCTTGCAGGGGATTGGTCAATGTTTAAAGCTCAAGGTTACGCAGACATTTTAAATCCTCCTGTACCTGATCTTGGTGAAATGAGAGAAATATCAGTTTATGAAGCAAGGCAAAGGATAAGAACACTCACAGGTATTCATCCCTTTGATATTTACGAAGATGATATGATTTTCAAGTTGATAAAACCAGAGATGATTAAACCTGTTTGTGTTGCCAATCCAGCAGACAGACGATTATATATTGAAGAAGCCCACGATTGCGATGACTTTGTTAATGAAACAACTGGATGGTTGTCAAGGTGGAACTATGGCAATCTGGTCTTTGGTAAAAGGTCTGATGTAATATTAAGGTATGAAGGGCAGGATATACTAAAACACGCAATCACTCATATCCTTGATGACAACATGGATCTATGGATGTATGATCCACAAGTAGAAACTTTTGTTTGGAAATATGGTGAGAATCCACCTTATTCCAAATATGATGAAATAAGAATTTTAAGGATGACAGTATGAATGGAACAGCTCATTGGCTGTATTGCAATAACGATCGGAGCTCTAGTGGTATGCTTACTAGTATGGGGAAACATTTTAGTTATATTTTGGGTATATGAAACCAGGCAAAATAGTAATAAAAGATACTAGTGTTCTACGTGGTCTAATGGAGTATAATTATGAGCCTCTTTTGGTTAATATTATATGCGCTATAGCTGATAAGTTTGGACTCAGAATGTCAGAGTCATACAGACCAAAGATGCACAGAAACGATCTACACGGCGTACGACCAGTAAGAGCGATAGACTTAACAGAATGGGTTTATTTAGAACCAAAAGAAATAGAGCGTTGGATTAACGATAACTGGGTATATGACTATGAGAGACCAACTATGAGAGTAGCTTTATTACATAAAACAAAAACCGGAGTTTTACATTTTCATATACAAGTGCACCAAAACACAAGGAGAACATTGTGAGTTACTTATTAAACGGAAAAGCTTACAGCGATACGCAGTTGCGGTCACTCTTTCAGGATTGCAGTTTGTGTAAAACCAGACGGAGAAAAGGTTATAAGATTCAGGGACAGCCAAGACCCAAAAGTGAAATGGGATTATGGAGACCCTGTTAACCTTCCCATAATCGGTGAAGTGGATCGAATGGATATAATTAATATAGTGATGTGATTATGAGATTATCAGAGAAACAGCAAATCTTTACAGCTTGTATAGGTAAACTTATCTTGTTTGCAAGCAGCAAAGAATACGGGCTTACACAAGGGGACGGATACCGTGATCCAAGAGTCTTTGGTGAAATGGGGGAAAAACGGAGTTACGCTTCAAAGAATTCTGTCCATAAGATAAGACTTGCACATGACTTTAATTTATTTGTTAAAGGTGAATTTATCTCAGACGGTGGTCATCCTGCCTGGTTAGAACTTGGAGAACATTGGGAATGTTTACATAAAGATGCAAGGTGGGGTGGAAGGTTCGATGACGCAAATCACTTCAGCTTTGAACATTGGGGTTGCAAATAATGTATTTTGATTTTATGCCATTAATTCCAATCGGTATTATAATAGGGGTAGGATTCACTTTAGTGTTTTGGGGTGTTATTGAATTGGTCTTATTCATAAAGGAGATTTAAATTGAGAGAACGTAGGCAGATTTCTAAAGTTGACAGGTTGATTACGTGGGGGTTTAATTTGGCAATTATTGGGCTGTTTTCAGTATGTGGGTTACTGTATGCTCAACAAAATAAGATCATTGATAAGCAAGATGATAAGATCAATTACAAGTACACGGAACTTTGTGATAAGTTAGATAAAAAGGTTGACAATGCTGTGTTGCTTGAGATGATTAAAACTATTAATGTTCAACAGGCAGTTGATATGAATAATTGGGAACGGCAAGAAAAGATGAATACTAAGGTTCTTGGCAACTTAGAAGAGCTTAATATGAATGTTATCTTGCTTAACGATAAATTGGAATTTATCAAAGAATAGGGGTGTCAAATGCTTAATATATTAAGTGCTGTTACAGGTGCAATTGATACGGTGGCAGATAAGTTTTTTGTAGATGCAGCAGACAAGGAAAAATTCAAACTCCAGGCTTTAAAGATGGCACAGGACGGGGAGTTTAGATCACAGGAAAACCAACTTAATGCGATCCTTGCCGAAGCAAAGAGTTCTGACCCTTGGACAAGCAGGGCAAGACCTTCTTTTTTGTATGTGATGTACTTATTAATCCTTTTCTCTTTGCCTATGGGGGTTCTTTCTGCTTTTAAGCCTGATATAGCAGTCCAGGTTGCCACAGGTATGCAGTCATGGTTAAGTGCGATACCAGATGGCTTATGGGGTGTATTCGGGGCAGGGTATCTTGGTTATGTTGGTGCAAGGGAGTATGGGAAAAGTAAATTAATAGGTAAATAAAATATAATATTATAATAATAACTTGACAATTTCTAAGAACGTCTATACATAAGGTATAGGCGTTTTTTTATTTTTAGGAAGGGGGTGGGAAAGTTGAAGTGTAAAAAGTGCGGTCATAAGTGGACACCAAGGGTTAAAAATCCGGTTCAATGTCCAAGTTGTAAAGGGATTCTAAAGCGGATGAAAGGAAAGAATAATGAAAAAGTCACATAGCTTTAATGAATTGTCGGATAAGGTTTGTCAAAGTCCAGGTTGTGAAAAAAAGATAAAGCAAAGGCTTGTATTAAAGAAAGCTGACTTTGATTATTGTTACAAACATTGGAGTGAAAAAGAATTTAAAAGGAGAAGGAATCTTGAATAAATTGTATTGGGCAGAGCATACGACAATAGAGCAGTTTGAAACGATAAGCCCCATAAGATGTTTACTTTCAGTTATTGGTATTCTTCTTCTTGGGGTTTTTGGTTTTGTGTTAATTGTAATCGGGTTGGGTTTATAATGTGTTATGGCAAAATAATATTTCATGGTCTTAATTGTCCTTATGAGGTTAAGAGTGGACCAAATTGGGGGGAATGTGAAAAACCAAAATGGGCTGTTTGCCCTGATAGCATACCGGACACAGAAGACGAAAGAATATATCCAGAAGAATCCTGAACGGTATGATCCAAAAAAGCATGAACATTTGTTTAGTAAGGAAGAAAGAAAAAACTTATCACAATCAATGAGGGGGTAAAATGTTGAGGAAAAAATTAATGGGAATTCAGGGGGAGTTAAAAGCCCCTAAGTCACAGGTTAATACTTTTGCTAAGAACAATTATAAGTATAGGAATCTTGAGGATATTTGCGAAGCATTAAAGCCTTTATTGATTAAACATGATGTTTCAATGACAATATCAGACGAGATTATAAATTTTGGTGAACGGTTTTATGTCAAGGCAACGGCAAGGCTTTTTGATGATAAGCACGAGATTATTGCAACAGCTTTTGCAAGGGAATCATTAACCAAGAAAGGGATGGACGAAAGCCAGATCACGGGGGCAAGTTCATCCTATGCCAGAAAATACTGCCTTAACGGTCTTTTCCTTATAGATGACACGAAGGATGCAGACTCAATGGATAACACGAAAAAGACAGGCAAATCTGATCCTTTCCTTGAAGAAATGAAAGGATATGCAACACATGAGAAAGATATATATTGGAAAGTCCTGGGGCAGAACGGGTTTAGCAAAGCAACAGATATACCAAAAAACAAACGATCTTTGATACTTGAAGAAATGGCAATATCATTGAGGGAAGCCAATGAATAAAAAAATAGAAGAATATATCGAAGAAAAGTGGGAAAAGTTTGAAGCCTTTAAATTAATGGCACTTGAGCAGGAAGCAGCTTGTTTGCTTTGTGAAAAAGCTATGGACTATTGGGGGAAAGAAGGAAGGAGAGCAAGGTTTGAAATAAGTGATAATTTTGAAGGGACTAATCTTAAACTTTTTATGGCAAAAGATGATACCATTGAAAAAGATGTTCAACTCTTTCTTGAATACTTTGACGTTTTGGTGAAATACAATGAAGGGTTTTTACCGGTAGGGTTTGACGAATATGTTTCTGGCAGATGGATACAATATCATTATTCTAACGGCAAGGCTAATATCTGGTTATTCTTTCATTATGATAAAGCAGAGTCCTGCAAGGTTGTCGGCACTGGTAAATTTAAGGAAGAAATGAAAAGAATTTGCGTTTAAGGGGGTTTTATGGGTGTTGAATTAACACAAAAACGATTAAAAGAGTTGTTCCTTTATGATCCTGAAACTGGTCTTTTTACAAGGCGTTATAGAATACTGTCAAGGGGCAGGGCATCAAAGATCGGTGTAACTGGGGTCTTTTATATTGATGCTATTGATAAGTGGGATGCTCAAATTAAGATAAATTATAAAAAACATAGATTGGGTCAATTTAAATCTAAACTGAAAGCTGTATCTGCAAGATGGGAAGCTGAAAAGAAATACAAATTTCCTGATTGTAGCACAAAATCAACAGCATATTTATACTTAAAAGAAAGGAATGTGGCATAATGGGAAAACATTGGTATAACGACATAGGGGAACCGGTTTATAGTGTTGAAAACGTAACTAAGGGGGGTTTAAGACCTACGACTCTAAGGGATGCCAAAAAGCTTAATTTGGTCCCTTCTGTAACGACAGTCATGGACGTATTAAGGAAACCGGCTTTAGAGATATGGAAAGAGAATCAAGTCCTTGAGTCTGCTCTTAGTTTAAAGCAGAAAAAGAAAGAAACAGACAAGGGGTTTATTAACCGGATAAGATACCATGCTAAAGAGATTTCCAGGACTTCAGCACAAGAGGGCAAGAACATTCATAAAGCTGTAGAAAAGAGCTTTTTAAATATCCTGCCTGATGAAAAATATTCATGGCTTGCTCATAGCACCAAAAGAAAGATACAGAAATACTTTAACAGGTATTCAGGATGGAAAGCTGAAACAACTTTCTATAATAAGCTTGGCTTTGGTGGCAGGACCGATATTACAAATGACAGGCTTGTTATCGATTTAAAGACAAAAGAAAAGTTCAAGTATACCAAGACGGGAAAGATCGTCAAAATGGCTTATGATGAACACGTTATGCAGCTTATAGCTTATGCTCATGGGGTGGATATGCCTGATGCAAGGCTTGTAAATGTTTTTGTTGAGTATTCGGGGGAGCTTGTCTTTCACGAATGGGACCAAGAGGACATAGAAAGGGGTTGGGAAATGTTCCTATCCTCTCTTAAAATGTGGCAACTTAAAAATAAGGTAAGCTAAATGATGTATTTAATTGAACTTTAAGGAAAAGGAAATGAAAATTTTCAGCGATAAATCAATCATAGAGCAAAATCAATGCACCATCAGTGATGGAAAAGAAAGACTGTGGGGATGGTTTGAATTAAGTTATGCCAGTTTTTTAGTTATTCCAAGAGTTTTGATGCACTCGATGCCCGATGATTGGCAGAACCAAATGGCTTCCTTGCTTGAAGAATATCAAGACACCTTTCCAAACCAACCTCATATCGGAACAAGAGTTCAAGCCACAAAAGATGAACCTTTATGTAAAGGAGACGCTTATGGACATTGAGTATCATTGTAAATGCGGGTGCATCTTAAAAAAAGAAGATTTGAGGACCGTATCAATGAAAACCCTGGGGTCAGGCAAGAAATACTCAGGCCTGATCTGCAAAGAGCACTATGAAGATGATGGAGTTGTTGTGAACCGGTATACATTTTGTCTTGATTGCGAAGGAAGGATAAAAAACAAAAGGGACGGATCCCCATCAAAGCGATGCAAAAAATGCGGGAAGGAGCATAACGCTAAGAGGGCAAAAAAAAGGAAAAGAAAGCTTATAAAAGAAAGGGAGGAAGCAAAAAAGAACGGAACACCAACCCCCAGGAGAAAGAAACGGGTATTGAGAAGAAAGTCAGATAAGAACAGGGCAGAGTATTGTGCCTGCTATTATGAGTGCCACATAGGAGGTAAGAGGCCCAGGTGTGCAACGTGTATGATGTTTGTACCGATATTCATGGGTGTGGACCCCGCTGCTATGTACCAGGTAATGTGGGGGAGGCCTTATGTCTAAAAAAATTGAGATCAGTGGAAAAGATGATTTATGGCTATGGTTTGGGCTTAGTTATGCCAGTTTTTTAACACTTCCAAGGGTTATGATGCATGCAATGCCTGATCTTTGGCAAAAACAAATGTCTATTTTATTAAAAGAGTATGATGAGATGTTTCCTAACCAGCCCAGGCTTGGCACAAGAGTTCAAGCCACAAAAGATGGCAAGCTTACCAAAATGCCAGAGTTTTTAAAAAATTATAGACATCCTCATCATGAAAAAATTGACGAGATGAAAGGATAAAAAAATGAAAGAGCATCCAATTTTATTCAAACCGGACAAGGTTTTCAGGCTTATAAATAAAAACTAAATTCATCAAAAATTAAACTTTTTTTAAACTATTTTCTAACATATTGATTTTATTAGATATCTTTTTTAACTTTTTTAAAGAAAAGATTTGACATAGTCTCCTGATAGGTGTAATATAATAACCATGAGTGAGAGAAAAAACATAAAAAAAGGAGACAACAGCATGGAAAAAGCACTTAAAAGAATAGGGAAAGAATGGGAAGCAAATGGACATCATAGAATATATTTCAATGCTGTGAAATTTGCTGGAGTTGAAATCAATCGCTACAATGCAAATTATTACAATAATAAGAACTTTGCTGTTTGGTATGATTGTAATTCTGAGAGATTTGAATTTAGAGCTGATGGTGTTGAGGACGATGCATTGAGAGCAATTGAAAATATTAAAACTGCCATCTAAGGAGAGACGCTATGAAAAAAAGACAATTCGGAATTTTTTACAAAGACGATTCATTCTCAACCACCCCGATCGAAACAGGGACAGAGGGAGAAATCGCAAATTTATGGAAACATTATGGAATTCGTCAATTGGAGTTAAAAATCAGGCCTTTGGATGATATTTTTGGAAACAGAGACGAATGGATGCTTGCGTATAATTCTAACACCGGAAAACCTTTGAATCAACTTGTTTGTATAGGCTATTAAAATGAAACCATCAAAAATCAAACAAGCCCGGCTAACCCTGGGCTTCACCCAACAGAAAATATCAGGTATCATGGGAATTCATATCAAACTCTGGCAAAAATGGGAACAGGGAAGTCAAGGTATATCAGCAGCACCCGCAATGTTTTTGAGACTAATATTGGTTTTGGCTAAAATGGGGATACTTGAGAAATGCTTAAAAAGGATTGAAAATGACAACACCAAAAAGCTTTAAAAAATCTAACAAAAGAGGTAGAATAATAAGGGTTTGTAAAAAATCAATAGCATCGGAAGCTATTGGGAAACTTCAAAAAAATACCGATACATTTATTTTGACATTCGGTCAATTTTCTTTGATTGATACACTCACATCTATTTTAGATCAAACCGGACCGGCCCATGTAACAATAAGCACATGGACGGCTGCCAATGCCGATCTTGAGAGATCGGCCAGCCTCATGGCCTCATCTGAAATTCTGTCGTTACGAATGATAGTTGATAATTTTTTTAAAACACGCCAGCCCAAGTATTTTTATCACATGATAAATTTATTTGGGTCAAATAGTATCAGGCAGATGAAAACACATGCAAAATTTATTATTGTCCAAAATGATCAATGGAATATTGTTGTTCGAACATCCATGAATTTAAATAAAAATCCACGCCTCGAAAATATAGAAATATCTGAGAATAAAGATTTTACGGATTTTTTTAATAAAATTGTGGACGAAATTTTTAATGAAATAAAACCAAATGAGGTAAAAAAAAGTATTCTTGATCTTAAAAATACAGAAGAACAAAGTTTATTTAAAGAAGTTTCAGCAAATTTCATCAAGAGGAGTAGTTTAAATGAGCCAAGATTTAGCCACGAAATTAAAGAAAAGTAGCTTATTGAAAGCCGGTAAGATGGTCGATGGTAAAACTCCAAGGGGAATTATAGAGCAATTATCGAAACAGATCGCAAGGTGTGATGAAGCCTCAAGGAGAATTGAAGAAGAGGGGATTGTTGTCCGGGACATGAAGGGATCTGTAATCGCACACCCCGCTATTAAGATTGAGATTGCAGCGGGTAAGATTATCGCTGATCTTGTGAGGATGTATGGAAGATCCGGAGTAATTGAACTTTAAGGAAAAGGAAAATAAAAATGCTTAATCCTTTTAAAAAAGAACGCTTCATAGTTTGGCACAATGATACTGCTGATCGTGTGATTGTTGAAAGAAATTGGTTCCAACGGTTGTTGTATCCTATTTGTTTTGCAACATGTACCGAGACCATGAAGTCAAGTCAGATTAAAATAAAAATAGATTCTGCTGAAAAGTTTGTTGAGCATATAAAATCACATCTTGCCGATGATGAATATGTCGTTTGTAAGATATGTGGAAAATCCGTTGAAGAAATATATATAGATTCAACTAAATAATATAACAAATGGGGAGAAGGATTAGAACGGATGACTACTGCAATAAAAGCAGAGGAAGATGAGTTCACTCCCCATTCAACCAAATAATATATTTAATTCAATAAAATGAAAAGAACACCCATACAATTACAGCAAAAGGATATTCAAAAGATCCGGGAAAAGATTCTCAAAAAACAGAATGGGCTTTGTGCTATTTGTCAGCAGATTCCTGAAAAACCCTGCCTGGACCACCACCCATTCCGAAATTAATGAAGTCCAGTTACAATGAACTTAAAAAGCAATTAAAAGATGTACAATATAAAAAGAAAATTCCTGACTTTCCGAAATCAGGAAAGATGATAAAGCCCTTACAAATATTGTATGATGCAGTCAGGTTGCTGCCCAGATTTTATAAAAAATGATAATACAGTCTTTAAATATAAGGAGAATAAAAATGGATGAAAAACTTGCAGATAAAATAAAATGGGCTATTTTATTTATTATAATTACTATTTATGCTCTGCTCACCTGGAGTGAGACAAATGCAATATATGAACAAAACAAAACTATAATTGCTAAACAAGATCAAAACTTTTTAATGCTCAATGAACATTTGCTGGATCATAAAAAGTTCAGCTACATGGGCGACAAATATATAATCAAAACCCCGAAACAGGAGAAGTGTGACAAATGATCAAATCATTAAAGATAAATAACTTTCA
>Ga0209249_1000851_pt1 | contig 33597 bp, 20 predicted proteins | sample SaaInlV_200m_DNA_4_FD_184653 | JGI IMG/M metagenome (GOLD analysis project Ga0209249, IMG submission 184653) | Marine microbial communities from expanding oxygen minimum zones in the Saanich Inlet - SI037_S3LV_200m_DNA (SPAdes) (version 2) | ecosystem: Environmental > Aquatic > Marine >...
TATATGCAGGTGAGAGTGTAATTAAGGAACCGCCTTGGTACGGATCCGTATGCCGGGTGGTGTGGGAGGTGCATCAGTGAGACAAATTATTTATCTCACTGACCATCTACCCGATTGTAAACAAAAGGACAAACAATTACCCGGCCAATTCATTTTAAAATCGCTCAGATAAGAATAAATAATTAAATGAAGAAACTTAAAATTTCACATTTTTTTTTGTATTCTATTTGTATCAGTGGTTTATTCTTCAATAAATCAAGAGGTCTCGTTTTGATCTCTAACTGATTTATTTACAGTATTTTGTACTATGTAAATACAAAAATATAGCGTTTTTATCAAATATTCACAAACTCCCATGGATGAAGATGAACAATGCCTTCATAATTCGAAAATTTCACATCATCAAGGGAAACAACATATTTTTCATAATTGTCCTTTATCTGCAAAAGGTTACCAAACTCTCTGTTTACAACATTCTCATTGTTTAACAAATAGCACACCTGAACATAAACTATCTTATCCGACTTCTTAGCTATAAAGTCAATTTCAAGGTTATTCAATACACCAACCTGTACTTCATATCCCATTCTTCTTAATTGCAGGAAAACGTAATTCTCAAGATTATATCCTATATCTGTGGGTAAAAAACCAAACAGGTAATTCTTAAAAGCTAAATCATTCAGGTAATATTTCCTTGAACCACCAAGCACCTGCTTTCCTCGTAAATTATATCGTTCTGCCCGATGAAAAATAAAGGTATCGGTTAAAAAATGCACATAGCTCGAAACTGTTTCATAATTTGTTTTTTTCTGCCTGCTTTTAAAGTAATTAATAATATTACTTATTGAAGTTAGGTTGCTTACATTCACTGCAAGAAATCTGAATACCTCTTCCAAAAGAGGTAAGTCTTTAATTTTATGCCTATCTAATATATCTCGTAAAATTACCGTGTTTTTTAAGCTGCCTATATAATTACGTTTTAGTTCTTCTGAATTAAGGTGTAACAATTCTGGCAGTCCTCCGGTTTGAAGGTATTCAAGAAAGCTCTCTTTTCCTTCAGTTAATTCTTTTACTTGCGCATACTCAGTATAACCAAATGGAAGAATTTCAAATTCGACATATCTCCCGGATAACAATGTTGCGAGTTTTCCTGATAGCAAATTAGAGTTGGAACCGGAAACAAAAAGCTCATATTCCTGGGTAAAATCCTGAGAATATGAATTTACAAAGGTTTCCCAATTTTCTATATTTTGAACTTCATCTAGAAAAAGGTAGATTTTCCCTTCTACTTTCAAATGCGTACGATAATGAGCAAATAACTCTTCTAGATCTGATGCAGTTCGTACATCGTCAAATGCAATAAATTCCTTATTGACAAAGAACAAATTTTTAGGATTGACATTTTTATTAGTAGTCAGATAATTCATGATCTGCCTTAAAAGATAACTCTTCCCGACACGGCGCTGACCTACCAATACTTTTACAAGTTTAGTATCTAAAAGTTTAATGATTTTTTCAAGATATTGTTTACGTTCATAACCAATTTGGAATGATCGTCCTTCCCAAGTATTATAATTTTTTGCCTTTTCAAATGTATTTGTAATTTTTTCAGACATATCTGATTTTTTCAATAATTATCTATTTTTTTCAAATATACTTGAATATTTTATCATTTTTCGTACATTTTCAAACTTATTTGATTTTTGCAACGAGAATATATGTCTAAACCTATTTTATATGATTATAAATATTTTTTACATCATATGGAACTCGCTCATAATCATCCTCCTGTGCAAGAACTTTTACATGCTCGTTTTAGCAAATCAGATTAAAAAATTTAAAGATCGAGCTCAACTTTTTTTAGGTTGGAAGACTGAATTTCTATCATAAAAGCGGTATTAATTTGACTTAATCGTAAAATAAAACGATGTTTGCCCCGTGGGCCAACAAGTTCCCCACGCATTCCAATCATTTGCCCTGCAATGATTTCCACTTTTTGTCCCGGTTTAAAATCTTCGTGACTTACATTGACCTCAAAATCAGACTGACAAAGCATTTGCTTTAAATAATTGATCTGATCGTTTGGTACAATCGCAGCTTTTCCTTCGAACATTACGTAACAAACTACGTTGTTTGTTTGTAAAACAAGGTCGTACTCTTTTCTTGTAATATTTACAAAACAATAACCCGACATCAATGGAACTTCAACCCATTTTTTACGATCTTTCCATTGCCTGAGCTTTTTTTGAAGAGGCAAAAAACTTTCAATATTATTTAACCCTAATTCGATATGTACTTTTTTTTCAGCTCTTGAACGAGTATAAATTACATGCCATTTTTTATGGGATACTTCAATCTTGGGTTTCATTTTTTGAATAAAAAGTGTCAACAAATTTCGTTTTAAACTGCATAAAAATAGAAAAATATCTGCGAAAATTAGTAACAATCCCGATGATATAATCCAATTTACTAATTACCACAAAATGGTAAGAATGGGAACCCAATATCAGGTTATGGCACTTTTTAAATCTAATATCGGTTTATCTCTAATAAAAAATCGAACAAAATATTTTCTTTTTGCAAAAAGTATTTATACTTGCACTATTCTTAAAAATTCATCAAAATGAAAGTTATATCTTATTGGTTTCTGGCTATACTAATTACGTTTGGCGCAATAATTTATCAAAGAAAAACAGGTCCAACTTACGACAAGAAAGTGGAAATTGCAATTGATAATGAAGTGTTTAATTTAAAACTAATTAGAAGCCACGGTGGGGAAACAGATTGTAAAGTCGAATTGAATGTTCCGAATCAGCAAATTAATGGGATTATTACATATCGTAGTTTCCCGACAAATAATGATTGGACAACACTTGAAATGGAACGTGAGGGCGATAATTTATACGGATCCCTTCCTCATTTACCACCGGCTGGAAAGTATGAATATAAAATTACATTGGAAAAAGAGGATCAGCAATTTCATTTAAATAATGGACAAGCAGTTGTTATTCGTTTTAAGGGCGATGTGCCCGCCAGTGTTTTAATCCCACATATTTTCTTAATGTTTTTTGCCATGCTGCTTGGAAACCTGGCAGGAATTATGGCTGTTTTCAAATATCGAAAATTTCGAGTTTTCACTAATGTAACTTTAATTGCCCTGTTTGTTGGTGGATTGATTTTAGGTCCGTGGGTTCAGTTGTACGCGTTTGGCGAAGCCTGGGCTGGTGTTCCTTTTGCCTGGGATTTAACCGATAATAAAACTTTAGTAGCATTTATTTTTTGGGGACTGGCATTTTTTATGAATCGTAAAAAAGAGAGACCTGTTTATACTATTGTTGCATCAATTGTTATGCTAATTGTTTATTCAATTCCACATAGCATGTATGGTTCACAACTCGATCCCGAAACCGGTGAGATTATTCAGGGGTGGATTCAATTGTATTTGTAATTTGCTAGTTAATATTTCATTATAAAAAAGCTCTTCGAAATTCGATTTGAAGAGCTTTTTTATTTGAATGAGTCGAGTCTATAAAATACTAATTGGTTCAGATAATTTATCCGCTTCTTCTGTAATATATTTTATGAAACCTTTTTCAGTTTTCCATTGCTCTTTATCTAATCCCCAAACGGAAAAAAAGTAATGTTTGGCTGAGACATCGCTTTTATAATTTTGCCCAATATAATATGTCTCCGAAATTATATTGCTAAACTTTTTTTCAACAACAGTTTCATAACCTAATTTATAAAAGTTGATGTCTGTTGTTCTATCAATTTCTCCGGCTTCCGAAATCGGCACAATCACTGCCATTCCCAGCTCATCTTTGTTTAAAGATTGCACACCGTGTGTTCCAATGCATTGAAAATTCCCGGCTTCGAATTTGAACGGCTCGCGTTTTAAATGACTCGTAACAATTCCTGTAACAATCTGAGATTCTTCCGAACAACCGGTAACAGTTACATCTGATTCAAACCAATATTTCCCGGGATAAATTGAAATTCTTTCAACCGCTTCCAACATCTCGCCATCCACATCCCAACCTTTGTAGCGTAGTTCAAATATAGAACGAACCGGGCCTTCCACAATTTTCTGGTATTCATAAACTTTGGTTGAACCCAAACGAAACAAAGAATCGTTCGTTAACAAAGCCAATCCGCCAGAACCTAATGAACTTCCACAATGTAGAACATCCATCCCCCAATCCGACAAATTATGGTAGCTGCCCATTTCAGGAGTACCAATTTTGTCGAGAACCATTCCAGGCAAAAGTTTGCCAAAAAGATCTTTTACATTCCGGCAATCAAAATAATTACGGAAAGCAATTTTATCATTTTCCCAATTTACACTTTCCGCCATTGCGATAATCTCAAAACCGTCATCGCAAGGAAGAGCCTGGTAATTATCAAACTCTTTATACGATCCATCTTCCTGTACAATTTTCAGACTAAGATTTGTTCGTTTATCAAATTCAGGATATTCACTTTCTGTAACTAATTCCACTTTCAACTCCAAAGTTTCGTTGGCTGCAAAATCCAAAAGTAAAACTACCTCATCCCATTTTCCATCGCCATCCAAATCATCTACCTGGCTTGAAACTATTATATCTTTCCCCAGTTTAAAAACCGGAAGCAAGCCCTCCTGCAATTTTACTTTTTGTGCCAACTCATCTTTTGTCAGAATAATTATTTCATCGTTTCTTGTAACATCCATTGTATTACTAAACGAGAATTCTGCTTCTTTTTCACAAGAAAACAGAAAAGCTGTAATGAATAAAAAATATATAATTTTCATATTATTCCGGTATTTCATTTTCACCTTTTACATAACCAAAATTAGCCAAAATACCACCATCAACATAAAGTACATGACCGTTTACAAAATCGCTGGCTTTCGATGCCAAAAATAGTGCTGCGTTACCAACATCTTCAGGTTCTCCCCAACGTCCGGCAGGTGTACGTGTCATAACCAAATCGTTAAACGGATGATTTCCTTCGCGTATCGCGGCAGTTTGCGAAGTTGCAATATAACCCGGTCCAATTCCATTGATTTGCAGATTGTATTTTGCCCACTCGCACGTCATGTTTGCCGTTAAAAGTTTCAACCCGCCTTTTGCAGACGCGTAGGCTGAGACAGAGTTACGACCGTAAACACTCATCATTGAACACATATTTATGATTTTGCCAAAACGTTTTGCAATCATTTTTGGTGCAACACGTTTTGCAACAATCAGCGGAGCAACCAGATCAACATCAATAACTTGTTTGAAGTCTGAGATTGGCATATCTAAAATTGGAATTCGTTTAATAATTCCGGCGTTATTCACCAAAATATCAATTTCTCCAACTTCAGCTTCAATTTTTGAAATGCCCCGATCCACATCCACCTCGTCGGTAACATCAAATTTAAGCGTGTAAACATCAACACCAACTTCGGCATATTCTGCTTTGCAACTTTTCAGTTTTTCTTCTGAAATGTCGTTAACACAAATTTTTGCGCCGGCTTGCCCAAGAGTTTTTCCAATGGCCAACCCAATTCCATGAGTTCCTCCGGTAATTAAAGTAATTTTTCCTTTTAAATCGAATAGTTCGTTTATCATATTTTTTTGATTATTTATTTATCTAATTTTTGATTCTTTCCCAAATTCAGGATTAATAGCGTAGATGCTTGCCGCTTCATTATTTTTTGATACTACTACTAACTTCTTTCCACTTTTGAATGACAATAATGCCATATCGCGAATATCACCATATAGCCAAAGCGGAGAAACTATACCATCTGTAACAGTAAGTTTGTTATTGGCAAATTTAAGAAAAGTTCCCATAGAAGCGTCATTCATCCCGATTTGTGGTTTAAGAGGATAAAAATTCCCAGCAGCAATTACATCCTGTGTTCCATCTCCATCAAAATCGAAATTGATAAATGAATTGACATAAGAAAACTGAACCAAATCTGGTAATTTTTTTAATATAAGTTCTCCTTCTACATTTTCAATCCAGCATGATTCCATGATATTTGCACTCAATTTAAACGATTTTTCTCGCATTTCTGGGTCAATTATATCAATAATTGTGGCATCGGAATAAGAAAAGAAATTTGGAAATTTTTTGCGCAACTGAATAATATGATTCAATAATTCATTTCTTGAATGCATTGGGTAACTTTTGCCCTGAATGTAGTAACATAAAATAGGATCGAGGTTTCCATCATTATTATAATCAAAAGTATATAACTCAATCGGCTCAGCAACGGAGGCTTTTATCTGCGAATTCAAACCAGCATTCCCTACCAAATAATCCATATCACCATCGGCATCAATATCCAATTGACTGATTGATGTCCACCAACCTTCACTTTTCTCTAATGATGCCATTTTCTGCTCAATAAGTTTTCCATTTACATTCTGAAATACTTTAATCCCCATCCATTCGCCAACTACAATAAGGTCCGGCCAATTGTCGCCATTATAATCCGTCCATTGTGCATCTGTAACCATTCCAATATGCTCAATTGAAGTGCCGATTTCTTCGGTTGCATTGACAAATTTTATGTTGTTACCTTTAGATTCATTTCTGAGAATAAAACTTTTCGGGCTAATGGGATAACCCATTGCCTGATGCCTTCCACCCACAAAAACATCAAGGTCTCCATCCATATCATAATCTGCTGCAACTGCACAACTTCCACTTGTTGATTCACTGGGCAGAACATTCGAAATGTTTATAAATTCTCCGGTTCCGTCGTTCAGGTACAAGCGATCTTGATACTGCGCACTATTTATTTCGAATGAGACTCCTCCACTCACAACATATAAATCTAGGTCACCATCGTTATCTGCATCAAAAAATAAAGATTCCATATCTTCCATACTGCTATCAAGCGACCAAGGTTGATTTTTACTCAAAGAAAATGTGCCATCGTTATTTCCGTGATATAATTCAGCAGATTGCCCGGCAGCTCCTCCAAAAAAAATATCATCGTTGCCATCGCTGTTCACATCACCTGTAGCCAGAAATCCTCCAAGCTTTGATAATTGATAATACCACAAACCTCCCTTTTTAAAATCCACAAAATTACTTGTTGTATGTTTAAATGTAATTCCTGAAGTAGAAGTTACATCGTCCAACAATGTTTTATTAGGCTCAACACTACTGGAATCAAGTTTTCCCTGAGAACCAGAATAAACCAATTTAATAAGCTGGTTTGGTGTCAAATTACTAAGCACTGTTTGCAGACCATCTGGCCAAAGCACTTTTAAAGATTTTATTAGCTCCGAATTACCTAAACCCAGCGTGATAACAGGCTCTGAACTGGACAAATATCCTCTTGCAGTATAAGCTTCATGAAAAATGCTTTTATCTTCTGTTTCAATCCATATTTTAGCCCCAATGCCCTGTGTATTATTTTCACTGCCAATTAATTTAATTTTGATAAAATTATTTTGCAGCTTTTCATCTTGATTATTCTTTAATACTGTACAGTGCTGGTTAAGATTATTTGTTATCAGGTCATAATCACCATCATTATCGAAATCGGCGTAGGCAGCACCATTTGAAATTGTTTCTTGATTAAATCCCCAATCATCTGTTTTATTAATGAATTTAATTCCGTTTGCATTTTGAAATACATAATTTTTCAATCGTGTTGTGGGCAATTCTTCAATAAGTTTCAGAAAATTAACTTTTTCTTTTCTTGCCGCTGCCTTTTTATATACTTCTGTAGTATGGGTCATATGATCCATATTTGTAATATCCCTTAAATATCCAGTTGTGATGAATATGTCTCTCAAACCATCATTATCCAGATCCTCAAGTAAAACCGACCAACTCCAATCAGTATTTGAAATTCCTGCAAATTGTCCGATTTCACTATATCTTGGAAGGCTATCGGCAGCTAAGCCCCTGTTTAATTGTAAGATATTGCGTAAATATTGATTATGGAAACCACTATCAACGGCCAATTGATATCGGTCATAACTGTCCTGTCCTCTAAGGAGTTTTTGACGGTGGTTATCTTCAGGGAGCATATCTAGTACAAAAATATCAGCATAGCCGTCATTATTAATATCGGCAATATCAGACCCCATACTTGATTTAGACATATGACCGAGGATATCTTTAGACACTTCTCTGAAAGTTCCGTCTTTGTTATTTATATAACAATAATCTTGTTCGTCGTAATCATTTGTTACATATAAATCAGGCCAGTTATCCATATTAATATCAGAAATAGAAGCACTTAATCCAAAATTGAGACCACCACCATGTATGCCCGCTTCTTTGCTTACTTCTACGAACTTTATATTGTCATTTCTGAACAACTTATTTCCATAATAAGGATGCCTAAGATTACGTAGTCGTTTTGTATTTATAAACGGAGCATAAAATGTATTGGCATGGTTCAATAAAAACATGTCAAGGTCTCCATCTTTATCGTAATCGAAGAAATAGGACTGAGTTGAAAAAGTACCGATCGCATCTACCCCATATTTTTTTGCACTTTCGGTGAAAGTAGGAACTCCTCCCGGCTCACAGCCTTTGTTGATAAACAATTGGTTTGCCCGGCCTGGAAGATTTCTAACTACAGGCAAATTGTAGCCTTCGCCAGGTGAATTACCAGAATAACAAACATAAATATCTAGCCAGCCATCTCCGTTAATGTCAACCATTACTACACCAGTTGCCCAATTTTTTCTTCCTCCGGTACCTGAAAATTTGGTAACATCTTCGAATTTCCAATTTCCCTTATTGATATAAAGTTTATTGCTTACCATATTGCCGGAGAAATATACATCAGCCAATCCATCGTTATTTAAATCGCCGGCAGCCACTCCACCTCCATTATAAGTATATTCATTCCTTAATATATTGTTGTGCATTGTTTCCTGAATATCATTCTGAAATTCAATCCCGATACTTGATGGATTTAGACTGGTAAACAGTGAGTGGGAAGATGAAGTGTCGCATCTGTACAAAACCAGTAATACTGCAATATAAAATAGGTTTTTAAATTTATATGTTTTTTTGAATTTCATCAAACAGCACTTATTAGAATGAGGTTTTCTCTCGACTTTCTTTAGTATTATATATTTGCGGAGACACATTTAACGATTCCAATTCAACATTTCTTGTTTTGCCATTAAACTCATGAATGACTAATTTTACAACATTGTCAGATATTGAAATAACTCTTGAAGACTGAGTCAGATAACCCGCTCCAAAATAAAATTCGACTTTTTCAATTTGTCCACTTTTATATTCCAACTCTGCCCAACTGTCAGAATTTAGTGGTTTATAAGTTTTTCTATTCTGGTCAACCTTCGTATTATTAACATAAATCATCAGGCTATCTATGTTCTGAGTTGCAATATACAAATCTTGAAACTTGCCACTCAACCGAGCGAGTGCTTTGGCATCACCGGGCACTATAAATCCGCTTTCCATACTCGACAATGCATGGAATTCCCCTTTTCCATCTCCCAACAATACAACTCCGTTTAATGCATCATATCTCCCTGATACTATTTCATTACCAAAGTCATTCCCTACTAATATTATATCCAGATTACCATCGTTGTTTATATCGTCGATTTGAATACCGTTAACAGGAGCAAATTGAGTAACTTGTGGCAAGGCTTTCAGTACAAATTTTCCGTTACCTAGATTTTCCATATAACTAGTGAGCGGATAGTTAGCTTCCAGTACTAATAAATCATCAGTACTAAAATGTGACAAGAGTTGTTGCATAGTAACTTCGGCATACTTTTTATACGAATCGAAGAGGTTTTTTAAATTAGGAATCTGGTTATTTAATATATCCAGTGAGTGAGCCGGGTATTCAGCCATCTCTCCGGAATTGGTTTTATAATAGCAACTTAAAATAGGATCGATGCTGCCGTTATTGTCAAAATCTTTGGCATAAATCCTGAGCGGCTTATCAAAAGAGAAATTATAGAAATTATTTAGTCCCAAATTACCAACCACGTAATCTGTATCGCCATCTTTATCAAAGTCAGCACCATTTATACTATTCCACCATCCTGAATACTCATTAATACCAGAGTCTTCTATTTTGGTAAAATTCGATCCGGTATTTTTATATATGTTAATTGACATAAATTCACCAACAACAATTAAATCGGTGGTTCCATTGTTATCATAGTCTGTCCAAATTGCATCTGTTATCATTCCGGCTGTTTTCAACGGGCTGCATATTTCATCAGTTACATCATTGAAAACTCCATTGTCGTTTCTGAAAATATAACTGGTTGGAGAAAAAGGATATTCTCCTGTAATAACCCTGCCTCCAACAAAGAGATCTAAGTCACCATCACCATCAAAGTCAGCTGCTCTAACACACGATCCGCTTGTAGTTTCTTCTGGAATTAAGCCCTTACTTATTGCAAATTTACCTTTTCCATCATTCAAATAGAGTCTGTCTTTGTAGCGCTCATGTCCTGGAATAAACTCGTAACTTCCGCTTACCACGTATAAGTCCAGGTCTTTATCATTATCGGCGTCAAATAGCAAAAGTCCTTCATCTTCGTTGTACTTTTCATGTACCTTAATCAGCTCAGTCTGGCTAAAGCTTCCACTATCGTTTTTCGTAAAAATTGTTGCATTAAAAAATGAAGAACCTCCAACAATGAAGTCTTCCAGCTCATCTCCGTTGATATCTCCAACTGCAATACCGGGACCGGCCTGAGAAAATTTATGAGGTAGCGTTCGTTGAAGATAATAGTCAATCTGATCAAATTCCTTATGTATAAATGATATCCCTAAATCAGAAGTTATTTCACTAAAATATTTTCGGTCATAGCCAACTTTTGCAGATTCGGTTGTTGGTATTTGCTTTTTTGCATCATCGTAGTTTACTTCCAATACTTGATTCGATTTTATATTCTGCAAAACTTGTTTTTTACCATCAGGCCAAACAATTTCAAGTTTATTGACCTTATCAAGATTGCCTAATCCAAAATGTACAAAATTTTCCATTGTTGATAAGTAGCCACGATAAATTGAATAGTCGCAATACTGAATACTGTCGTTGTTGTAAAATAAAGTAATTTTTGTCCCTAACTCGCCACCTCTGAATTTACCATTCAGTTTTAATCTTAAATAATGTGGATCCGATTTCTTTAAATGGTCAGAATATAAGGTATTCTCATACAAATGAACTTTATCATCTATGTTACTTACGATATAATCTAAATCACCATCGTTATCCAAATCAGCAAAGGCAACCCCGTTTGAGAATGATGGAGTATTGAGTCCCCATTCGATAGAATTATCAGTAAATGATAAATTTCCATTATTCTTATAAGCGCAATTTGGTAATTTCAAATCGGGAATCATACTTAATAATTGATTTGATTTAGTAAACATTCCCACATCATTCCGGTATCTTATGTAATCTATATTAATCAAATCTTTTGGAAAGCCGGTTGTTATCAATAAATCTTTATTGCCATCATTATCAACGTCAACAAACAAAGGTGCCCATGACCAGTCGGTTTGATAGAGTCCCAGAAACTGACCAATTTCGCTAAAAGGTGCATTGCCATTATTAATTTGCACCATATTTCGCACATATTGATATTCGTAATCCAGTTTTTCTGTATTTCTATAAGTTTGGTAAGAACCTCCGCCATCAACAGAAGTTTTCTTTCTATAATTAGTTGACGGAATCATATCCAATGTAAAAATATCGACCAAGCCGTCATTATTTATATCGGCAATATCGTTGCCCATGGAGAAACGGCTTTGATGTTTTAAAAAATATTTTGCTCTATTTGAAAAGGTACCGTCCTGATTATTAATATAAATCAGATCATTGGTTACATAATCATTTCCAACATAAATATCAGGGAAGCCATCTAAATTAATATCGGCAATAGCGAGGCCCAAACCATATCCTTCATATACTATTCCGGCTTCTATGGTGACATTTGTAAATGTATTGTTCCCATTATTTCTGTAAAGTTGATCGTTTGTTTCGGCTGAGCCATCGATAATCTTGGGATGATAACCGGCTGGTCCTTCTACCCCTACATAATTGGTAAGAACATACAAATCTAAATCACCATCCTTATCGTAATCTAAAAATGCTGCATTTTGACTGTATCCAAACTCTTCAACTCCAAATTCTTTGGCCTTATTCTGAAACACAGGAATACCTTGTTCATTTAAACCCGTATTTATAAAAAGTGAATTGGCTCTTTTTGATATATCAGGATTCACATTGGCACATACATAAATATCCATAAACCCATCATTGTTTACATCTGCTACAGCAGAGCCAGCATTCCATATGTCATTATTTTCAATTCCTGCAATTTCAGAAACGTCTTCAAATTTCAGGTTTCCTCTATTGAGATACAGCTTATTGGAAACCATGTTTCCGATGAAAAACAAATCACTTAATCCATCGTTATTAAAATCTCCTACTGATACAGATGCCCCATTATAGAAATACTCAAAACTTAGTATGTTTACAGAATCAGTTGGGCTTAATGTATTTTGAAATTCAATTCCAGATTCGGCAGAAGGGATTAACCTAAAAAGAGGTTGCTTGTTATTGCATGAGCTTAAAACTACTAAAAAAACCAAACCAAAATACAGCCCTATTTTTGTCATATATCCAATTTTACTTTTAAAATCTTTAATTCGGTTCCAATATAATATAATACATCTAAGTACCGACAATATTGTCAGCCTTTTCATGCTTTCTTGAAGATCAATTTGGAATGACAATAAATCTTTAGGAAACCATGCTTTGATAAACAATGATTTTATGTTTTGTAAAAATGAATGGATTATGTGGTAGAAGCTGTTTAAAGTTAAATTGAAAATCTGCGAGCAACATCTTGATTCCACTGGACTTCAGCTATTTTTCATTTCGTAGCTATGGCTACGAAATAAAAACCGAGCTTTGCCACTGAAACCAATATGTCACTCTCGAAAATCCCCTTCAACTTTAAACAACTTCGTATAAAAAAAATCATCCGGTCAGAAATCTGACCGGATAATTTATTTAAAACCAAAGTAATTCTAATATCTTAATATCCTGGATTTTGAATCAACATTGTATTACGATTCATTTCGTCCTGTAAAATAGGTAAAAAATTAGTCTTATCATCCCATCCACGTACCTGACCTACCTCATGAACAGAATACTCAACTCTACCGTCAGCAAATTCATTAATTACTATACCAGTAGAATTCATATCTTGAGTTTGTGGACCAATTAACCAACGGCGTACGTCGAAGTACCGCGACTGTTCAAAAGCCATTTCTATTCTTCGCTCTTGTCTGTATCTCTGTCTCAAAGCGTCACCTGTTTCTGTAATATCAGGCATTCCAACTCTGTCGCGAAGCATATTGAGATATATTTTGGCCTCATTATCTTCACCCAGCTCTATACAAGCCTCTGCATAATTTAGATAAATTTCACCCAATCTGAAAAAGGTCCATGGAACTTCCTGGTTTGCTCCATCATAAACAAATTCAGGATCAACAGTAATATCAATTGCTTTGCGCAAATAATATCCAGTATATCCACCGTTCCAGGTTTGCTGAGGGCCTTCGCGTGTATCTAAACCATAAACCCTATCACTGGTTACATCATTTCCTGCATATACAGTTCTAATACTAATTTCACCGATAGGATCATTTGCCTGTAAAGTAGCAGGACGCTGACGCCATGGTGCATCGTCGTAAAGAATAGATGCATAGAAACGTGGATCACGATTTTCGTATGGTGCAGCTGCTTGTTCCGGATTATCCCAGTCAAAACGAGTACCATCTGTCATTTCATAATCGTCAACTAAAGCCTGAATTGGCGTATTACCTGCCCATGCAGCATATCCGTTTGGCCCATTGAACAACGGTGAGTGAGTATTGCTATCTTCTGAATCCCAACCATTTGATTTAATAAAATATCTGCTAAAAATATGCTCAGGACTCGATTTTGAAATAAAAAGAGACGTATAATCATCAAAAGCATCACCTGTCGGCTTATGAAGTGAGAATGCATTCAAATCCATAACTGCTTTTGCAGCATTTTTTGCCGCTGTCCAGGCTGATGTTCTGTCGCCTCCAATTGTAACCAAGTCAGGTTGCTCATAGCTGCCGTACCAATTTTCGTGCACCAAATCACTGGCAGCCCAAAGTAAAATTCTTGACTTAATTGCCAATGCTCCAGATTTGTTAGCTCTTCCTAATTCAGCTCCTTCTTGTTTTACAGGAAGCATTGAAGCGGCATCGTCGCAATTTTTAACAATATAGTCAACACATTCTTTCAATGAATTTCTAGGAACCTCAAACTCGTCATCCAAAAGAAAAGTTTTAGTTATTATTGGAACTCCACCATGTGTTCTTACTAAGTTATGATAATAATACGCAGTTAAGAAATGTACTTCACCTTTTAATCTTTTACGCAAATTCTCATCTTCAAATGGAACTTTATCTATGTTTTCAAAAAACATATTGGCATTTCTCAAATATTCATACACTCGTGGCCATCTGTATGCATTCTGATTACCGGCCGACCATTGACCTATATCGGATGGAGTAATTAGAGAAGCCACAACCTGGTTCGTTCCATAATTATGGATAAAGTGACTCTCATCTGTCATCGATCCAACTTCACATTCATGATGTCCATGGCCAATGCCTCGGTACATCTCATTTACAAATAGTTCAACCAGAATTGGGTCAGCCCAAACTGCATTTTCACTAAGACTATCAGCCGGTGTGGTATTCAGGAAATCTGAATTACACGAGTTTATAACCACCGCTAATATTACAATTAATAGTATTCTTGAAATATTTTTCATATTAAGTATTTTTTACAGAGTTATATTTACGCCCAAATTAAACAGCCTTCTTTGTGGATAAGAACCTCCATTTTGACTACTATTCTCAGGATCAAATACTTTATATGTATCCCAAGTTAATACATTCATGGCACTAAAAAAGACTTGTACATATTTCATATTAGCTTTACTAACTAATGATTGAGGTAGAGTATATGACAACTTCACATTTTTCATACGTAAATAATCTGTACTTCTCATGAAGTGTGTATTTCGTCCAGAAATCCAGTATTCATCTGTCCTGTTGAAGGCTCTAGGTTTGTTAGAATTTGGATTTTCTGAGGTCCATCTTCCATCGGCAAAATCTTGAAGATAATTACCAAATTCACCCGAAGGTACCTGTACGTATTGCTCAGCTCCTGCTGCACCTTGCATCAGGATATTCAATTCGAAATTCTTAAATCCGAATGCAATAGGAATACCGCCTACAAATGTTGGAAAATTACTCTTGTCAGTCCGTACTCTGTCATCAACAGTTATTTCACCATCTCCGTCAACATCCTCAAATCTGATATCTCCGGGGCGAGCACCTGGCCAATGTGGATAAGCATCAACAGCAGCCTGATCTATAAATACATCAAGTGCATTGTATAATAATTGGCCACCCATTGGTTTGCCAGTTGATACCTGCCATGGAAGTTTTCCTGCCGGTTCGTCCCAGAATACTATTTCATTCTTAGCCCAACCACCATTAAAACCTACACTCCAGTACAAATCTTTATTAATGGTGTGTATATAGTTCAATGATAAATCAAATCCCTGGTTTTTAACTTCTCCAATGTTTTGATCTGGAGGAGAAAAACCTGCCGTCAATGGAATTGCAGCATTTGCAGGATAAAGAATATCAGTACGCACATTCCTGAAAACATCAAATTCGAAACTTAATTTATTGTCAAATAAACCACCTTCAATACCTATATTGGCATTTTTAGCAACTTCCCACGAAACACCTACATTTGCTACTGATGACGGACGCAAACTCTTTGTATCTACATCCTCGTTGAATATATAGTTTCCTCCAAATTCAAATGTTCCAAGATATTGATATGGGTCAATCTTATCATTACCCATTGTACCATAAGATCCTCTTAATTTTAATCTGTTAACCCATGAAACATCCGACATAAAATTTTCTTCGGACACTACCCAACCTAAGGATACTCCGGGGAAGAATCCCCAACGGTATTTCGGGTCAAAAATTTGCGAGCCATCGTACCTAAAAACAAACTCTGCAAGGTATTTGTTACTATAATTATAGTTAACCCTACCAAAATAATTCAAACGAGCTGATTCCCAAAGCGAGCCATTATTTGTCTTACTTGTATTATTCGCACCAAAATCTAGCTGTTCCAGTTGGTCACTCACAAAGCCATTTCGGTATGCACTGAAATAATATCCTGTTTGTGTTTGTCTCTCAATACCTGCCATAACACTCACGATGTGCTCGCCAAAGTTTTTCGTGTAGTTTAAACGCATGTTACCCGTAAATGATTTAGACCGTCTGCTTTCTTGAGTCAATTCAGGTGCTGCAATACCTTTAACCGAACCAACCAAATCCGGTTCGTTATTTTCATTCATAGTTTCCTTATCCCAGGTATATAATATCCAAGGTTTTTTCCAGTTCTTAAATTCTCTGAAAGATTCGTCGATTGCTATGTTACCAACAAATGAAAGACCTTCTACAGTAAAAAGCTCTGTAATATCAAGTCCCACATTACTCTGGAAAATATAGTTGTTGTCGTAGTTATAGCCAGTAATATCAGTAGATGTAACCGCAGGGTTACTTCCTCCTTCAAAGTCAGGCCCTGGTAAACGTTCAGTGTCTGTACTTCTTTTTGGCCAGAAAGCTGGCTCGATAGGCTTCATACCTTGTAAGAATCTGAACGTGGTACCACCACGCATTTGTGTATATTTTCTATCTTCATGTCTTCCTGAAAGATCAAATCTAAGCTTAATATTTTTAGTAATCTGTGCATCAATGTTCGATCGGAAATTCTGTTGGCTATACCCAACAGAACTATTTTTGAAATATCCGTCTTCATATGTACCTCCTGCTGAGATAAAATATTTAACAGCTTCTGAACCACCTGATAATGTAAGGTTAGCATTACCTTGAGGAGACCAATCTTTAAGTGTTTCAGCATACCAATCGGTCTCTGGGTAACGAAATGGGTCACTACCATCACCAAATTTATTAACTTGGTCTTGAGTATATCTTTCGTCCCTATCCCTATATTCATCAAGCTCATTCAACATCTGTGCATAATCCGGTCCATTCAGCATGTCGGGCAATCTTGTTGGCTGGTTCATTCCCATGTTTAAAGAAAAACCAATTTCGGGAGCACCCGCTTTACCACGTTTTGTTGTTATCATGATAACTCCATTTGCAGACTGCGCACCATAAATTGCAGCAGAAGCATCTTTCAAAATCGTTATCGATTCGATATCATTAGGGTTAAGTCTGGAAAGACCGCCATCCCTATTTGCAATACCATCGATTACAATAAGAGCTTGGGAGTTATTCAATGTATTTATACCCCTGATTCTTATTTGTGAATCATCAGCTCCTGGCTCTCCAGAACGGTTAACAACCATCAAACCTGCCACTTGACCTACCAAAGTATTTGATACGTTGTTTGCTGGAATCGACTTTAGTGCTTCACCCTTAACAGCAGAAACAGAGCCGGTAACAGTAGCCTTCTTTTGGGTTCCGTAACCAAGAACAACAACCTCATCCAATTCACTTACATCAGACTCAAGAACTAAGTCTATCGTAGTTTGGTTGCCAACAATTACCGTTTGAGTAACCAAACCAATAAATGAATATACTAACACTGCGTCGGGTCCCGGAACCACAATGCTGTAAGATCCTTCTAAATCGGTTATTACTCCAGTTGTAGTCCCCTGCAAAACAATGTTTACTCCGGGTATGGTTCCTTCCGTAGCAGAAGTTACATTCCCTGTAACAGTTATTTGCTGAGCACTTACCAACCCGATTGAAAAGCAAAATAAGAGAAGAGTTAATAAACTTCTTCCCCATAGAAATAAATAATTTCTCGCATTTCTCATAGTTGAATAATTTTAAGTTGAAATTAGTTTAATTTTATGTTGAAATTTTATGTTGAATTTATTTTGTAACTATTGTTAAAAAAGATTTATTTTGGGATACTTTGTTTGATTTTTGGTGGTACGTTTAATTTATTGATAGTTCGTTTAATTTTATTGACGATTTTTCACTAACAAAGCTAATTTATTCTATTGTTAAATACAAAATAAAATCTAATTTATATTTATTTAAAATAAGTATCAAGGGTTAATATGGTCATGTTACTCAATTCTACTATCTCAAATCTTTCGGCTTAATCACATCCATATCTGTATAATCGAGATTCTCGCCAGCCATTCCCCAAATAAAAATATAGTTGCTTGTTCCTGCTGCCGAATGAATCGACCAGCTTGGCGAAATTACTGCTTGTTCATTTTTCATCCAAATATGACGAGTTTCGTCGGGCTGCCCCATAAAATGGCAGATTGCCTGTCCTTCGGGAACATCGAAATAAAAATAAACTTCGTTGCGCCGACTATGTAAATGTGGTGGCATTGTATTCCAGACACTTCCTGTTTTTAATTCTGTCATCCCCATTTGAAGTTGACACGTTTCAACCACGCCACTAATAAGCAGTTGATTAATATTTCTTTCGTTTGAAGTTTCAAGTGCCCCCAAATGAAGTACATTGGCATCGCCAAGCGTTACATGTTTTACGGGGAATTCTTTGTGGGCCGGAGCAGAATTTATATAAAAGTGGGCTGGATTTGCTGGATCATCAGATTTAAAAACAACAACTTTGCTTCCTTTTCCAATATACAATGCATCTTTATATTCCATTTTATATTCAGTCCCGTCAACCACAATTGAACCGGAGCCTGCAACATTTATTACACCCACTTCGCGACGTTCACAAAAATATTCCGCTTTTAAAGGTTCAATCGTTTCGAGCACCAATTCCGTTTCAACCGGAACAGCGCCACCTACAATATAACGTTCGATAAGAGAATAAACCAACCGGATATTTCCAGGGTCCATTACTTTTTCAACTAAAAACTCTTCCCTGATTCTTTCGGTACCATAAGATTTAAAATCTTCAGGATGATAATTAGACCTTTCTTCGTAAATTGTTGCCATAATATTTTATTTTGAAATTTTTTGATAAGGGTTTAATGCCACTCAATAATAAACCTAATTTGATTAATATCATTTTGATTCTTCATACTCATATATTTCCAGAATTAATTTCAAACTTTTGTTTTTCTGTTTCATTATTTGTGAAATAAAGATTAGAAGAGCAATAAGCACAAAAATAAGAACTATTAAACACAAATGCAATCGATTGCAAAGTAAAAATAATATATTAACTTTACTTCTATCAATACACCAAAAGAACGTATGTCAGAAACAACTATCCACGATATTGCAAAAAAATTAAATATTTCAGCTTCCACAGTTTCGCGGGCATTAAATGATAATCCGATAATAAGTAAATCGACAAGTAAACGGATTAAAAAAACTGCTTTAGAAATGGGTTACCGCCCAAATAGTTTAGCCGCTAATTTCAGGACAAAACGAACTAATACCATCGGGATAATTGTACCCTTAATAAACAGGCACTTTTTTTCTTCTGTAATCAGTGGGATTGAAGACCTTGCTTATACACAAGGATTTGCAGTAACAATTTCGCAATCGAACGATAGTTTTGAGAAAGAGAATAAAATAGCACACACCCTTTTTGCTAACAGGGTTGACGGTTTAATCCTTTCGATTGGAATGGAAACTATAAAATATGACCATTTAAAACTTTTTGCAGAAAGAAAAATACCAATTGTTTTTTTCGACCGGATTGCTGAAACAATTGAAGCACATAAAATAGTAGTTGACGATTTTGGTGGTAGCCTGCGGGCAACCGAACATTTAATTGAACAGGGGGCAAAAAGAATTGCACATATCGGTGGGCCGTTAAACCTAAAAATATACCAAAACAGATTAGCAGGATATTTTAAGGCATTGGAACGGGCTGGTTTGGAAATTTGCGATTCTTTGGTGATTCACAATAGCCTAACAAGAAAAGATGGAACAATTGCTGCACAAAAACTTTTTCAAAATGAGAATAAACCCGATGCCATTTTTTGCGCTAACGATACAACAGCACTTAGCACAATAATTTATCTAAAAAATATAGGATTAAAAGTCCCCGATGATGTTTTAATTGTCGGGTTTAGCAATGAACCTTTTTCTGAAGTAGTTACACCTTCGATTAGCACCATTAAACACCCAGGTTTTTCGATGGGTAGAAAAGCTGCTGAGCTAATTATTCATCAAATTAATGAAAAAGTGACCAGGGCAGTTTTTGAGACCATAACCATGCCAACCGAACTTATTATAAGAGATTCGTCAAAAAGGATAAAAATTGAAAAATAATCAATTATCAACCTGATTAAAATAAATGACCTCAGAATTTAAAGATGTCCCTTCAATTCCTTCAATTTCAAAAACCATATCGAAAAAGAAAGGTGATTTTGAATTTCCTTCACGATAGTTTTTTATTAGATCATCAAGAAATTCTGAGTCGCATAACTTCTGAGTTACATCATCAATTCCCCCTCTACCTAAGGCCATTATTAAGGTAATTGTATTGTTGTTGCCACCTGATCGTTTTGATACAATAATATTTTCATTTCTGTACCCGTCTGTATCTCTGTTAAAATCAAATTTATCAATTGCCTTATTATCTTCATCCAGCAAAAAATACGATCTTTGTTCCAAATCATATTTTATATTAAATCGTGGAAGCAAACGATTCAAAATATAGAGTGTTTTAAAATCTCCGACAAAAATTATATTGTTCGAATTAATATCTTCCCATGTAAGTACCGAGGCTCGTTTAATCTTAAATACTTCTTTGCTATTTATCAGATGGGGAATTAAAGTTGATACACTTTCCGACATTTCTGACGGAGTATAAGTATGCCGGTATTCGTTATATCCTAAAGTATCAAGATGGCTTTGTTGGAAATCTTCAGATGAATTTATTTCGGAATTACGAACAAAATGCCTGTCACCATCTATTCTTTTCTGCATAAAAAAGAAATCGCCGACAACAATTAATGTTGGTAGATCAGAATTTGAGTATTCTTTCCAAACAGGATTTCTGGAAGCAGTTTTTGAATCGCTGAATAGATTGTTTTTCTCATTAATCTGGTGTACAACAAAAACGGTAAGTAAAACCAATGTAATAAAAACAAATAAGGCAGTAATAAATTTCAACCTATTTAATTTCGAGCTCTTTTTTCTTGATTCAAACTTTACATCGTAATGTCCTTTTGGAATACTTATTTTTATTGTCGAGTTTTTGCTATCCTCTGAAAGGTAAAACGTCTCCAGTTTGTTCCTTAATTTTCCAGTATAAACTCTTACAGTAGAATCAAGCGACGGATCGAAATCTCCATCCTTATTAAATACATCGATAGCAATATGTGCCTCTTTGATGTATTCTTTGGCTAGCGTTTTTTTAACCAAATAATCAAGAAGTTTTTTTTCTTTTTCGGAATTTACAAACTGAGGCGTTTGAAAAATTAATTCCAGCTCTTTTTCTAAAGTTTTTAAATTTACCTTACCCTTCATTATAGGTTTTAAGAATTACCTGTATAGTTTTTCCCGCATTTCAAGTGCTAAATTTTCCAAAATTAATAAAACCGTTTTAAAAGCAAATGAAATTGAAAATTTATCTATGGTTTATTTTATGGGATGTGCCAACATGTTAATTATTGTTTTTACATGTTTTTACTTACCTGAATAAAAGGAGATTTGTATGTTTAAGCCAATAAACCAATTAAACCTAATTTTTTGTATTTGCTAAAAAGCATAAAACTAAAGTTGTATTATTTCTTGCAATTTTTGTTTTATGCTTTTTTCGTTTCCATTTTAAACATATTCAAAACTAAATATTACAAGGGCTTATGAAAAAAGATGAGATTCGAAAAAACGGCCTTCTTTGTCAGAAAAATATTCCAAAGTTTTAGTTTTTCATATAGATTTTTTGTTTTGGTAAACAAAAGTAAAAGTGGTTTTTCAGATTCTCTTTTGAGATTCTGAAATCCACTTTTCTAACATTTGTGCTCAACTAAAAAATCTGAACTGTTAAATGACTTCAATCTTTTTGAATTCAACTTTATTCCGCAAAGAAACGGTTTTAAAAGAAACAAGATCTATGTTACAATTCAACTAACACCAATAGCAATTTTAACAAATAAAGTATAACTTAAACATTCAAAAAATGGTAAACAAATATTTCATAAAAACGGCACTCATTTTTGTTTTTTGTTTTTTTCAGATTCAACAATCTTTTTCTGAATCGAAACAAAAACCAAACATCGTAATTATTATGACCGATCAGCAATTTGCGGATGCAATGAGTTGTGTTATGGGAAATGATTATTTAAGTACGCCGAATATGGATTTATTAGCTGAAAAAGGTGTGCGTTTTACAAAAGCATACGCACCAAATCCATTGTGTTTGCCGATGCGTACTTCAATGGCTACCGGATTATTTCCACACCAAACAGAAGTTCTTACCAATAACAACAAAAAAATAAAAGCTACAGAATACTCGTTTCTGGGAAAAATATTTAAAGACGCGGGCTACGAAACCGGTTATTTTGGAAAGTGGCACATTGCTTTAAAAGAAGAAGAAAAAGAGATTCATGGTTTCGATACAATGTTTCCTAAAAGTAATTTAGACGCTGAACCAGCAATTGATTTTATAAAACAGGACCACAAAAAGCCATTTCTTGCAGTTGCATCGTTTTTAAGTCCACACGAAATATGTCAGTGGGCACGAAAAGAGGAATTGCCAGGTGGCCCGATTAGCGAATTGCCAGCATTAGAAAATTTACCTCCGCTTAAAACAAACTTTGGAATTCCTCAAAACGAAACTGATGTTATGGCTTTTATGAGAGAGTCGTACCACGCAAACCGCCGCTTTCCGGTTGGCGAATATACCAATGCCGACTGGCGAAGATTGGCTTGGGGTTATAACCGCCTAATTGAACGCGCAGATGATTTTGTTGGAGAAATTACAACTGCAATAAAAGAATCGGGGCAGGAAGAAAATACAATTGTTGTGTTTCTCAGCGACCATGGCGATTGCGCCGGGAGTCACCATTGGAATCAAAAAACAGTTTTTTACGATGAATCGGCTCGTGTTCCACTGATTGTAAAGTGGGAAGGAGTCACCAAAAAAGGAACTTCCAATGTTCTGGTAAATACTGGTATCGATATGATTCCAACACTTTGCGATTTTGCAGGAATTGATATCCCCGATGGACTTCCGGGCAAAAGTATGAAAGCACCAATTTTGGATAAAACACCCAATTGGAAAAGAGACTTTATAGTTTCTGAGAATCACATGGTACAAGGCGATCCGGTTGATGAAAAAGCTTTACAACCATTTGGCAGAATGATTCGTAGTACCAATTATAAATATTGCATTTACAGCGAAGGAGAAGAGCGGGAATCATTGGTTGACATGCAATTTGACCCGGGGGAAATGGTAAATCAGGCAAAAAATCCGGTTTATAAAAAAGTATTGGAACAGCATCGATCATTTCTTAAAGAACATGCGGAGGAAAGTAAAGATAAAATCGCACTTGAAATGCTCAATGAATTATAATTTAAAATGTTCAAAGTAAATTAAAATCACAAGGGGTAAACTGAATTACCACCCGTTTCGGAAGTGCCACGGTCTAACCGTGTCACTGTCCTCAACTGTCCCCCTAATTTTATGGGGACAGTTTGAGCCGCAAGACCGCTCGACGGGCTGAGGCGAAAACAGGGGGTACAATGACAAAAAAACTATTAATATGAAAAAACTGATTGTCTTCCTTGCAATAATTTCCCTTCTTCCTCAGTGCAAGACAGAGGTAACAGACGAACGTCCCAACATTTTGCTTGTAATGGTTGACGACATGGGGTTCTCTGATATTGGCTGCTATGGTGGCGAAATTCAAACGCCAAATCTCGACAAACTGGCCAACGACGGTCTTCGTTTTTCGCGTTACTACAACACGGCAAAATGTTTTCCATCGCGTGCCTGCCTGCTAACCGGACAATATGCGCAACACAACGGAATGGCTCAAAAAGCAATGAAATTTACAAATGCCGTAACCATTGCCGAAGTATTACGCGAAGCGGGTTACCGTACATTAATGAGCGGAAAACATCATGGAGAAGAGAATCCGTTTTATTTTGGATTCGACCGTTATTTTGGATTAAAAGATGGCAGCAGCAACCATTTTAATCCTGGTTTACAACGCGACGGCGAAGTTATTCCGGGACAAAAATCAACAAGATTTCAACCACGTGCGTGGGGAATAGATAGCATTGTTTACGAGCCTTATACACCTCCCGAAAAAGATTTTTATACCACCGATTATTTTACAAATTATGCCGTCGATTATTTAGAGGAATATAAAAATGAGGACAAACCATTTTTTATGTACGTGGCTTACACCGCGCCTCACGATCCCTTAATGGCATGGCCCGAAGATCAGCAAAAATACTTTGGTAAATACATGGTTGGTTACGAAACCATCCGTCAAAAAAGATTCGAACGACAGAAAGAAATGGGATTAATTAATGAAAACTTCCCGCTGTCTGAACCAACATACGAAAACTGGGAATCGCTATCGCAAGAAGATAAACTGGTACGCGATTCAATTATGTCAACGCATGCGGCTATGGTCGATCGAGTTGACCAGAATATTGGCAGAATTCTGACGAAACTGGAAGAGCTAAATAAACTGGATAACACTTTAATTTTATTTATGTCGGATAACGGTGCGCAACCACAAGCTAATCCCGACAGTTGGCTTTGGGCAAAAGGGAAAGTCTCCGATTATAGCCAGCCCATTGGAAGTATGGGGAGATACACTTCGTTAAGTCTTTCGTGGGCAAATGTTAGTAACACACCATTCCGTTTGTACAAATCGAACAGTCACGAAGGAGGGATTTCTACACCGCTGATAATGTACTGGAAAGGTAAAATTTTAAATCCGGGAAGTATTACTAATTTCCCCTCGCACCTTATTGATATAATGCCTACCATACTTGAAGTAAGCGGGGCAGATTATCCTGAGAATTTTAATAACGAAAAAATTAATCCGGTTGACGGAGTAAGTCTTTTTTCATTGGCAAACGGACTTGAATATGAAAGAGAAGAACCACTTTTTTGGCAGTGGCAAAGTGGGAAAGCTATCAGAAAAGGAAAATGGAAACTGGTGTCAGACAATAACGGACCGTGGGAATTGTACAATATGGATGTTGACGAAACAGAAACAAATGACCTTGTCGAAGATTTCCCCGAAGTTGTAAAAGAACTAACAGCCGATTGGGAGAATTGGATTCAAAATAGTACCGAAAATTAGATTTTTAGTACTTTAAAAATTTGCGCTCTTTGCGAAAAACTTTGTGGTATTTGCGTGAAATCCTAAAGTTTTGTTTCACGCAAAGTTCGCGAAAAAGAGACGCAAAGAACGCTAAATATTATGATTATAAGAATTAGAGTTTTTTATTAAAAAGTGATTTAAAATGAAGGTATTAATTCTAACTGTAATAATACTAATTACAGCAATAACAATTTTCGCATCGAATTCCGAAAATCGTAAACCAAACATCGTTTTATTAATGGCCGACGATATGGGTTACGAATGTCTAAGCTCAAACGGAAGTTTGTCTCACGACACTCCATTTCTAGATGAACTTGGTGAAAAAGGAATCAAATTTAATTACGCCATTTCGCAACCGCTTTGCACGCCGTCGCGAGTAAAAATAATGACAGGTAAATACAACTACCGTAATTATAAAGCCTTCGGTTATCTCGATAAAAATGAAAAAACATTTGGGAACCTGTTAAAAGATGCGGGTTACGAAACTTGTGTTGTAGGAAAATGGCAACTAAATGGAGTAAATACAAATTTCGAATCAACTGAAAAAGAACTTTTAAAACGACCGCAACATTTTGGTTTCGACGAGTATTGTTTATGGAATTTTATGGGTGAATCCGGGTATCGTTTTGCCAACCCAAAACTTTATCAAAATGGAAAAGAATTAAAAGGTCTGGAAAATAAATACGGTCCGGATGTAGTAAGTGATTACGCAATCGATTTTATGGAAAGAAATAAAGACAAACCCTTTTTCTTGTACTACCCCATGATTTTAACACATTCGCCGTTCGTTCCAACGCCAGATTCAAAAGAGTGGAAAAACAAAAAACTACGCCATAAAAATGAAGACCGCTTTTTTAAAGATATGGTTGAATACACCGATAAAATAGTTCAAAAATTAGTCGCCAAAATTGAGGAATTGGGACTTTCAGAAAACACCATTTTTATATTTACTGCCGACAACGGTACGCATTACAAATTAACAACACAAACTGTAAATGGCCCTTTTAAAGGTGGGAAAGGAACCATGCCCAATGCAGGATCGCACGTGCCAATGGTGGTTTATAATCCATCGAAAATTAAAAATGGTTTTGATTACAACGAATTATTTGAATTCAGCGATTTCCTGCCAACTTTTGCCGAAGCTGCCGGAATAAAAACTCCCGATGGAATTGATGGTAAAAGTTTTTATCCTCTCTTTTCCGGTCAAAAACAAGAAGCCCGCGAGACAGTTTTTGTACATTACGACCCGCTAAAAAAAGGAGGAAATGAACGTTGGTACGGAAGATTTGTTCGAAACAAAACTTACAAGCTTTATAACGATGGGCGGTTTTACAATGTGAGTCAGGATTCACGAGAACAAAATCCAATATCAAAAGAAAAACTGATGACAAAAGAAAACCACTTGTGGGAAATATTTCAGGCTGAACTGGAAACAGCACCACCCTACTATTTTAAACAGCGAGATGAGTATGATGAGTAATTCAAATAAAATATCCAGAAGGGAATTTAACTCAAAGTTGGGTAAAATTGGAGCTGGACTGATTGCAGCAAGCGTACTTCCTTCATTCGGAACTCTTGCACAAAACAATCCGCATGAAGGAAAATTTATTGATGTTCATCACCATTTGGGAAGCGATTTAATGACCGACTCTGCCAACTTCACATTCGACCCAATTATAAAATGGATGAACAAAAACAGTGTTTCGCAAACCGTTTTGCTTTCACCCATTCAATATCCCGAAACGTATTATCCAACCAGAGCCGGAAATATTATCAGAAATGATGAATTGCTTGAAAAATTTCAGGAAACAAACGGACGGCTTTTGCCATTTTGTTTAGTTCATTACGATGCATTTTCGACTACCAAAGAAATTGTAAAAGTTTTAAAGCGGTTTAAGAAAAAAGGAGTAATCGGCTTTGGTGAATTAAAACCTCGGGATACTTCCGGAAACTCGGGAAATATACCATTGGATGATCCACGAATGAAACGAATTTATGCCGCTTGTGCAGAAGTAGATTTCCCGGTTTTATTTCATATCGACAACAAACATGCAGTTGATATACCCGGATTACCCGCCATGGAAAAAGTTTTAAAAGAATTCCCCAATGTGAATTTTATCGGCCATGCAAACGGTTGGTGGAATTCCATAACCAGCGACGTAAAAGAGCTAAAAGGATATCCAAAAGGTAAAATTTCTCCCGGCGGGGCAGCAGTCAAACTGCTCGAAAATTATCCAAATATGTATGCCGATTTATCAGCTAACAGCGGATTAAATGCAATTACCAGAGATCCCGAATTCGGCACGAAATTTTTAGTCGATTTCTCTGATAAACTTATGTTTGGAACCGATGCAATCGGTGGAACTGGTCGTGAATCTCATTTCGATTTTTATAACAAAATTGATTTACCGGAAGAGGTAAAAGACAAAATCTTTAGAAATAATACACGCAAACTGCTTAAAATTTAAACTTACTAAAATGAAAAATATATACTTCTTTTTAGGATTTATTTCTTTATTGATTTCCATAACAAGTCCGGCTCAGGACAAAAAGAAAAGTGAAGCTTTAATTCCAGAAGGATTTGAAGTTATCAAAGATGTATTTTACGCCGGAAATACAAACCAAGCACAAACTTTAGATGTTCTTATTCCAGAAAATAAAAAAACAGGGAAACTCCCAGCTCTCGTATTTATCCATGGAGGAGGTTGGAAAGGTGGTCGAAAAGAACAAGCTTTTAAAACACTCACGCCCTTTTTGAAAAGTGGCAAATATGTTGGATTTTCAATAGATTACCGGCTGAGTGATGAAGCAAAATGGCCGGCACAAATTCACGATTGTAAAGCAGCCATTCGATGGATTAAAGCAAATGCCGATAAATACGGAATAGACAAAAATAAAATTGGCGTTTGGGGTACTTCGGCAGGCGGCCATCTAGTGGCAATGCTGGCTTTAACTTCAGAATCGGGTGAATTTGAAGGAGATATTGGAAACTGTTTAAATGAAAATGGAAAAATTAATTGTGCGATAGATGGATATGGACCAGCTGATTTTTTGGCAATGGATGATCGACCGGGTGCTTTTGTTCACAATGAAATAAGTTCGCCGGAATCCAGATTAATTGGTGCGCCAATTCAGGAAGATAAGGAAAAAGCACTAAATGCATCTCCGGTTTCGTGGGTATCAAAAAATTGCAAACCCATGCTTGTTTATCACGGAACCGATGATGATAAAGTAATAGTCGAGCAGTCAGACAAACTTTATTCAATGCTTAAAAAAGCCGAGGCAAGTGATATATTTTATATCAAAATCGAGGGAGGAAGTCATGGAGTCCGGCATTCAATCCTTTCAAAAAGAATGGCACTTTTTTTTCAAAAATACCTTTATAATAAAAATTCAAATAAAATAAATGAAGCGGAGCTGAATAATGAACCGCGTCGCTAAACTTTAAATTTAATTATAATGAAAATCAAAAATCTAATACCAACTATTCTACTTTTAGCAATTCTCGGATTTGGATGTGAAAAGGAACAAGTTAAACAACCTAATGTTTTATTCATTTCCATAGATGATCTAAACGATTGGGAAGGTGCTATGGGAGGAAACCCACAAGCTATAACACCAAATCTAGATCGCTTGTTTGACCAAGGTCTTTTATTCACCAATGCTCACTGTTCACAGGCAGTTTGTACCGCATCTCGAAATTCGTTGTTAAGTGGAATTCATCCTTCCACTTCTGGTTGGTACAGTTCAACCGGAGCCATGAAAAGGACTTACGATGAGGTGATGGCTGAACACGCAATGTTGCCTCAGTATTTTAAAGACAATGGTTACAAAACAATGGCTGTTGGTAAAATTTTTCATGCCGGAGTGACGGATTATAAAGACCGCATCGACGATTTCTGGGACGAATATGCACCCGACTACAAAGTCCCAAAAGATTTAAAAGACCGTGGCGATGGTTACGGTGGAACAAAATTCTACCCCTTTCCAAAAGACCACAGTCAGATTATTACGCACTACGGACAAGATTTTAACAGTGGACAGTCCTTGTGTTACGGAGCACTGGACCGCGAAGACATGCCAGGCGGAAAAATGTTCGATGAACTGATTTCGGAATGGGCCGTTGATAAGTTAAACGAAGAACACGAAAAACCATTTTTTATGGCTGTTGGTTTTGTTCGCCCACACGTTCCTTATACCGCTCCAAAAGAGTATTTCGATTTATATAATCTTGATGATATTAAAATTCCAGAATTTCCAGAGGATGAAATGTCAGACATTCCAAACATGGGAAAATCGATTGCTTATGGAACCATAAAAACTGGTGATCATTATGCAGTTGTTAACTTGAGTGATACTTACTGGAAAGAGCTGGTTTACGGATATCTTGCCTGCGTTTCGTTTGTTGACGACCAGGCAGGGAAAGTAATTGATGCATTGGAAAACAGTAAATATGCCGATAACACAATTGTAGTTTTGTGGTCGGATCACGGTCAGCATTTAGGCGAGAAAAAACACTGGCGTAAACAGGCTTTGTGGGAAGAATCGACAAAAGTGCCGCTTTATTTTAAAATGCCCGGGCAAAAAACACAAGGTTTAAAAACCAAAGAGGCAGTTAGCCTTTTAGATATTTATCCAACGCTGGTTGACTTATGTAATCTCCCCGACGCCCCAAAATTGGAAGGCAATAGTTTGGCTCCATTAATCCAAAACCCTGAAATGGAATGGAATAAACCTGTATTGAACTCTTGGTATTATGGAAACTACGCAATTAGAAGCAATGACTGGAGGTACATTCAGTACCGCGATGGCAGCGAGGAATTATACAATCATCAAAACGATCCGGGCGAACACATCAATCTGGCAAGTGATCCTCAATATGCTGAAATTATTGCCGAACATAAAAAATGGCTTCCAGAAACAAATGCGCTGCCAGCCGGCATTACTGAATGGACAGGGGACAGATTGGATAATAGAATAAAAGAATGGGCTGCTAATGATTCCATTCCGGTTTGGTTAAGGTAATAGACTTACCTGACCTCCCCAAAGGGGAACAAAAACATTTATATATAAAATTTTAAATAAAAATATTATGAAATCATTATTCACAAAACTGAGCATATTAATTTTGGGGGTTTCAACACTATCTGCTTGTCAAACTACAGAAGTAGATGGACCTTATTTTGGAACTGGAATTAAAATAGGAGAAGTAACGCAAACAGAAGCTATTGTTTGGGTGCGACTAACAAAAACTGCAGTTCGGGTTGGAAACGATGCGCCAATGCCTGATGTAAAATACAAAGATCCAAAAACAGGAGAAATGGTAGAACGAAAAGGCCGCCCTAATGTAACTCCGGTAGTTACTTATCCCGAGGGTTATGATGTAAATAACATTCAGGGTGCAACACCCGGAAGTGAAGGAAAAGCCAGATTGAAATACAAAATAAAGGACGCCACTGAATGGAATGAAATGGATTGGCAAACCGTAAACCCGGGAGCAGCCTTTACAACACAATTCGAATTATCTAATCTTTCAGCAGGAAAAGAATATGATCTGGCTGTTGAAGCAAGCCCACTGGAAAGTAAAAAAATAAGTGCCAAAATTGAAGGGAAATTTAAAACGGCAACTGCTGTTGATGTTCCTTCGAATGTAAATTTTATTGTAACCACAGGAACTTCTTATGGAGACGTTGACAGTGAAACGGGGTATAAAATCTATCCAAGTTCAATAAAATTAGACCCAGAATTTTTTGTACACACCGGCGATATTGTTTATTACGATGGAATGGGAAAAACTGCAGATTTAGCACGCTGGCACTGGGACAGAATGTACAGTTATCAGAATAACATCGACTACCATCGCCTGGTCACAAGTTACTTTATAAAAGACGACCATGAAACATGGATGAACGATGCATACCCAGGAATGGAAACTAAATTTATGGGTGAATTTACCTACGAACAAGGCACTCAAATTTTTCTGGATGAAGTACCAATGAGAGAAAAAACCTACCGAACAGTTCGCTGGGGAAAAGATTTACAAATTTGGATGGTTGAAGGCCGCGACTACCGGAGTAAAAATACAGATCCCGATGGCCCGGAAAAAACAATCTGGGGAAAAGAACAAATGGAGTGGTTTAAGTCTACAGTTCTAGCTTCCGATGCCACATTCAAAGTATTAATCAGTCCAACTCCTATTGTTGGACCCGACCGCGGAAATAAAAAGGACAACCACGCCAATATTGGTTTTCAATATGAAGGCGATTTGGTTAGAAAATTTATTAGCGAGCAAAAAAATATGGTGACAGTTTGTGGCGACCGGCACTGGCAATATATATCGAAAGATGCAGAAACTGGTCTGACTGAATTTAGTTGCGGCCCCGGTGGAAACGACCACGCTGGTGGTTGGAGTCAGGAAGATTTCTATCCGGAACATGTTTATCTAAATGTTGTTGGAGGTTTCCTCGAAGGATCTGTTTCTCAAATAGACGGAAAACCAACTTTAGTTTTCAAACATTATACTCCAGATGGTGAATTATTAAACGAGCATGTAGTAGATTCAGAATAAGGCAAAAAAAATAAGATTTAAATTCATGAACATTAAACTTTTTCTTATAATTATTTTGTCTGGTATTGTACTAATTTCCTGGGCACAAAAAAGTGAGGAGGAAAGTTACCAGCTCGTTCCATTTGGAGAAGGAGGACAGCATAAAATGACTTACGACCGCCGAATGAGACCACAAGCTGTGGTTATGGACGACGAGATTCACCTTGTTTATAATGGTGGTGCACCGGCTGATGCCAAAGAACGAACAAAGACTATGAGGTTTGCCACGTCATACAATTTGAAAACAGGTAGTTTTTCTGAGAATATTGAGTTGCCTGGTAAGATAAGCAGAGACCACCATTATGGACCTATTATTTGGGCAGATAATAACGATTTTTTACATGTTCTCTCAGGGTGTCATCTAACTCCGGGAACGCATGTAATTTCTAAAATACAAGCTAGCACCGATGGTTGGGAAATTGCCCCACAAATTGCTTCTTCCATGTCGTACCCTTCGGTATCACAAATTTTCGATAATCAGCAATTAATGTATTATCGCACGGGCGAGCACAGAAGTTCATGGACGTATAGTTTAAGCTCAGATAATGGAAATACTTGGCAAACACCAGAAAACTCTGTGGTAGATTTAAACAATAAAGGGGAATTAGTTGATTTGCCCCATAAAGATTTAGATGAGGCCTCTTCCTACCAAACTTATTTACCAAGTAACGACGGGAAATCGATTCATGTTGCTTTTATGTATTATGACGACAACAAAGGGCATCTCGCCGAAAAATCTTACAATCCGCTCTATAAAAAGAGTGTAGGCACATTAAAAACGAATCTGTATTATGCTAAAGTAAATTTGGAGACAAGCAGAGTAACGAATTTTGAGGGTATGGAAATGGAAACTCCAATTGTACTTGAGACCGCAAATGCAAAATTTAAAATTTGGGATACCAACTGGCGCGGTGCAGGCGTACCACCGGATATTATTGTTGACAAGAATGACAACCCGGCTTTTTTACATGTTCTTACAGAAGAGATATTTGAAAAGTTGAACTACTATTATATTAGGCGTGCAAACGACAAATGGGAACAAACTGTAATTGCACCTTCTTGTCATAAATGGAACAGCAGTCACCTGGCGATTGATGATGCAGGAGTATTACATGCCTATTTGTTAATGGATGATGGGTATTTCGAATCGAGTGGAAAAGGCGTAATGAACAACCATGGCGGAGGCACACGAATTGAAGAATGGATTTCGAGCGATGATGGAAATACATGGGAAATGAAAAATACACTTCTCAAAGCAGAAGGAGAATACGAAGGTTGGCGTTTTAATAATGTGCAGCCAATAAAAAACAAAGAAGGAAAGATTAAAGAAGGCATGTGGTTGTTTTATGGGTGGAAACAGAAAGATGGAGAAGCTCCGCAAGCCAAGGCATTTCTTCTAATTAGCAGTGATGCTAAAAAATAATGACAGGAAATTTATTATTTTCGATTTTGCTTCCTGTCTTTGCGGATAACATCAAAGAATTATTTTAATAAATTAACACTATTAACCGACTAAAGTCGGATTCTTAATTTATTATGTCTCAAATGCCCATTAATTGGGCTTTCTTATTTTATTTTCAAAACTGACCCCTGGTTTATATCAACTTTAATTGAAGTTGACCG
>Ga0209249_1000855_pt1 | contig 33493 bp, 24 predicted proteins | sample SaaInlV_200m_DNA_4_FD_184653 | JGI IMG/M metagenome (GOLD analysis project Ga0209249, IMG submission 184653) | Marine microbial communities from expanding oxygen minimum zones in the Saanich Inlet - SI037_S3LV_200m_DNA (SPAdes) (version 2) | ecosystem: Environmental > Aquatic > Marine >...
ATGTGAAAATTGGATTGCTGGTAGTTATAATTGTAATGCTTCAATTTTATGTTGCAGCACAAACACCTCAGGAAATAAAAGTTAATGTAACTGAAAATACATTAAGCGAAGTTTTTATCTCCTTAAAGGAGAAATACGGATTCCAGTTTGCCTTCGATAAAGATTTACTTTCGCAATATTCTGTAACGCTAAATAAAGTTTTTCACTCGGAAGAAGAAACCCTGACATTTTTAATTAAAAACCTACCCCTGCAAATTGAAAAATCGGGTAAGGTTTTTTTGATAATGCCTAAATCGGAAATTGAAATAATTGAACCTGAAAATATTTATACCCGGATTTCGGGGCAGGTACTCGAAAAACAAACCTACGAACCTCTTCCATTTTCGTATATCTTAATAAATAATAAATCCATTCAGGCCGACCAGCAAGGGAATTTTTCTTTTTTGGCTTCGGCCGATACTTCATTTAGTTTGAAAATTTCGCACCTCGGTTACTATATTTTCGATACCCTTTTAACCAGTAACATAAATAAAAAATTCCTGTTAACCCCGCAAATGACGGCCATATCACAAATTCTTGTAAAAGGCAATCCCGTAGAAAAATCAACTTTAATTGGCGATAAACCGGGGAAGATGAAAATAAATCATCGGATAGCACCAATTTTACCGGGATATGGCGATAATTCAGTTTTTAATTTGCTGCGTTTGCTGCCCGGTGTTTTAGCAGCCGGCGAACAATCGAACGATTTGCTTATTTGGGGAAGTTACGAAAGCCACAGTAAAATTCAGTTTGATGGTTTTACCGTTTTTGGCCTTAAAAATTTTAACGATAACATTAGTGTTGTTAACCCGTTTGTGGTAAAAAATATTGAAATTTATAAAGGCGGTTACGAAGCTCGCTATGGAGGGCGGGTTGGGGGAATTATTGATATAACTGGGAAAAATGGAAACCTGCAGAAGCCGTCATTTACTTTTAATATTAACAACACAACGTTAAATTCATTAGTGGAAATCCCGGTCACAAAAAATTCGTCGTTGTTGGCTGCATACCGGAAAACGTATTATCAGTTGTACGATCCAACTACTTTGAATCTTTTTCAAAAACCTGTTAATTCACATGGCGGACCTGCATTTCAAACCGAAAATGGGATTGATTTTACCGTCGTCCCAAATTATAATTTCAGCGATGCAAATTTGAAATACACTGTGAATGGTAAAAAAGGGCAAATGTTTTATCTGAGTTTCTATGGAGGGGGCGACCGCTTTTTGTATAACATGGATGGCGATTATTTTAATACCCATATTTTGAGAGTTGAAGAGGAAAAAAACCGCCAAATAGGTGGTGCATTGCATTTTAGCCAGCCTTGGAAAAATGGGGGAATAACAAAATTCCTGGCAGGGTATTCGGTGTTCGAACAAAATGCAAACGAGCAAAACAAAATAGAAAATACCCGGACCGGGATTATTCGGACTACAAAAAATATTACCTCAGAAAATAATGTTGATGAGTTTACTTTAAAAGCAGAACACAATATTACCCTGGTTGAAGGACATAACCTTGTTTTAGGGACACAACTGGTAAATAACAATGTTCAGTTATTAAGAAAATCGCTTGCGACAGAGATTATTCATTTAAATACAAGTTTGTCGCAACTAAATTTTTATATACAAGATGAACTACCGATAGGGGAGATCGCAAATTTAAAAACTGGTTTTAGGGTGATAAATGCACTTCAACTTAAAAAATGGTTTGCCGAACCACGTATTGCAATCTCGTTGAATATTTCAAAAAATATAAAATTAAATGCGTCGTGGGGATTATACAACCAGTTTATGGCAAAAACTTCGCTGGTTGACAGCAGTTATAATTTTTCTTATTTCTGGACTAATAGCGATAACGAAACTATTCCGGTTTTAAACGCCGGGCATTGGGTTGGTGGAATTTCGTACAACAAAAACGGGTTTACTTTTAGTACCGAAGGATATTATAAAACTACAACCGGGATTAATCGTTTTTTTAATGGGACAAACCGTCTGGCACGAGGTTTTTACCACGGTGAGGGCAGAAGTTATGGTGTTGATTTATATATCAAAAAAGAGTATAAACAGCACATGGCATGGATTTCTTACACTTTGAGTAAAACAGAAGAACATTTTCCTTTTTTTGTCAGAGAGTATTATTTGTTAGCGCCACATCACCAGACACACGAATTGAAACTTGCTGGCATTGTTAATTTGAAATCGTTTTATTTATCGGCAAATTATGTTTATGGCTCGGGGTTCGAGCGCTACGATATTGAAACAGAAGAGGGAACCTGGTTAAATCAGGATTATAAAAGGCTTGATGCTTCGCTGGTTTATAAGCTTCCGGTTGGAAGAATACTAGGTGAATTTGGTATTTCTGTTTTGAATGTGTTAAATACCAACAATATTAAATATTCCAATTTGCGGCGGGCAACTGTAGATGAAATTAATTTAGTGGGAATTTATGCCGAAGCGGTCCCGTTTACGCCATCTGTTTTTTTGAAGATAGAATTTTGAAAGGAGTTCGCTCTAAAAAATTATGATCGTTTACTTTTACCCGATATTTTTCATTGAAATCAACAACACAACATTACTGCTTTCATAAATTTTTCGGGCTGCTCGGCATGGAGCCAGTGCCCCGCACCCGGGATGTCAATTATTTTAGCGTCGGGGTAAATAGATTTGATTAAATTTTTGTCTTCATCAAGAATATAATTTGATTTTAATCCGCGAATAAAAATTACCGGGTAGTTGGTAATTGGGATCCTGTCGTCGAGCCACTGTTGATTTACACCACTCACAATTTCCTCCAGATAATTGTACAAGACTTCCACATTTATCCTCCATTTATATTTTTTTGTTTCCTTATCCTTCACTATATTTTTTAGCAAAAATTGCCGGATCCGTGAATTGTCAATTTTTTCTCCAAGAAAATCGTCAACATCATTTCTCGAATGGACAAGCGAAAAATCGATTTCCTGCATGGCGAGTAAAATATTCTGGTGAAGGTAAAACTGGCTGTCTTCGATTATTTGAAGATAATTTTTGGGGGCAATGTCGGCAATTACCAGTTTTTCAACTTTTTCGGGATAATCGGCTGCAAACCACATGGCAACTTTTCCCCCCATGCTGTGCCCCAGTATAATAGCTTTTTCAATTTGATGTTTTTCATAAAATTCCACAAGATCTTCTCTCATATTATTAAAAGAGTTTTCGTCGGCAAATGGCGAACGTCCGTGATTTCTCTGATCTATCATATAAACAGTGTGGTTTTCTGCAAGTTTTTTCCCAATGTTCAGCCAGTTATCCGACGATCCGTACAATCCGTGGATAATAATTAGGGTCGGGCCATTTCCTTCTTTTCGATAAAAAAGTTCCATCAATTATCTAATAGTTTATTATGAATTTATTTAAGGCTGAATAACGAGAGCTTGTTAAAAAAGTGAGTTGAATTTTTGTAAGCCTAAGATTTGGATTTAGTATCATTTCTCAAATCAACTAGTTTAACCATTTTTTATTTAAGGCAGTTAAGGTATTTTCTAACAGAGTTTTCCAATCCGATGTATAAAGCGTCGGCAACCAAAGCATGGCCGATTGAAACTTCTTTTAAGTCCGGTATTTTTTTAAACATATAATTTAAGTTCTCGAGGTTAAGATCGTGTCCGGCGTTTACATCAATTCCCAGGGTTACAGCTACTTTTGCTGCTTCTATAAATGGTTCGATGGCTTTGCTTCGATTAATATGATATAAGTTTGCATAAGGCTCGGTATATAATTCAATCCGGTCAGTTTTAATTTCTGATGCACCTTCAATGGCAATTGGGTTGGGATCAACAAAAATCGAAGTCCTGATCCCGTTTTCTTGCAACCTCGAAATTACTTCCTTCAGGAAATTTAAATTTTTCCATGTGTCCCAACCGTGGTCGCTAGTTAGCTGGTTATGAGAGTCGGGAACAAGCGTTACCTGGTCGGCTTTAACCTCGATTACCATTTTTAGGAAATCTTCGCTAGGATAACCTTCAATGTTAAATTCGGTCGTAATCAATGGTTTTAATTCATATACATCTTTGCGGGTAATATGTCTTTCATCGGGGCGTGGATGTATTGTAATTCCCTGCGCACCAAAATTCTGACAGTTAATTGCAGCATCTTTTACACTCGGTTTGTTTCCTCCCCTCGAGTTTCGTAATGTTGCTATTTTGTTTATATTTACACTTAGTCTTGTCATAATAATAAATTTGCAACGAAGTTACTATTTTCAATTTGAAACGTTAAAATAAAAAAACAAAGAATTGCTGGCAGAAAAATTAATATCAGATTCTGTGCCGTCGGTAAAAAGTACTGAAATAGGACAAAAAGCACTCAATTGGATGGATGTTTTAAGGGTTTCGCACATCCCCGTTGTCGATGATAGTAAATATCTTGGGATAATTTCGGATAAATTAATTTATGATTTGAATTTGCTTGACGTCCCGATTAAAAAAGAATTAAATAAACTTGATACTTCGCATACCCATAAAGATCAACACATTTTTGAAGTTGCTATTTTAATGTATAAGTTAAAATTGAGTGTTTTGCCCGTAGTCGATACCGACCATTATTATATAGGGGCGATTACGCTTTATGATTTGGCCCGGCGGTTTGCTCGTTTATTTTCGCTTCAGGAAGTGGGTGGTGTAATCGTACTCGAAATGAATGTAAATGATTATTCACTTTCTCAGATTAGCCAAATTGTTGAAAGTAATAATACAAAAATCCTAAGCTTTTTTATGAACCGGAATCCCGGAAGCAGCAACCTCGATTTAATTATAAAACTCGACAAGGTGGAACTATCCCCGGTAATCCAGACTTTAACAAGATACAATTACAACGTGAAAGCCGTTTATATGGACGATTCAATGTTAAACGATTTATATAAAGACAGGTACGAGCAATTTATGAAATTTATGAATATATAAAGTGTCAAAATGAAAATTGCTGTTTTTGGTACTTCTGTTTCAAATGATTTTATCCCTGTTCTTGAGGAGTTTTTTCAGTTCTTAAAAACAAATGAAATTGAAGTCCAGTTGTTCAAGCCATTTTACTCTTTTTTGGTAGAAGATTTAAAAACAAAGCCTTATTACACTTCCTTTTTTCATTCTTTTGTCGATTTTGATGTAAACAATGAATTTATTTTCAGCGTTGGTGGCGATGGGACATTCTTGCATTCAGTATTGAATATCAGGAATTTCGAGATTCCGGTTGTTGGTGTAAACAGTGGACGTTTGGGTTTTCTGGCCGACATTTCGCAAGACCAGGTTAAAGATGCTTTGACCAATATTTTTAACAAAAATTATTCGGTAATAGAAAGGTCGATGTTACAGGTCGATTTTGAAGGTCATAGGAATATAGATTTTAATTTTGCATTAAACGAAATAACTGTCCAAAAAACGGATACTTCGTCGATGATAAATATTTCTGCTTACTACGGCAAAGAGCTGCTGAACAATTACTGGGCCGATGGTTTAATAATTTCAACGCCTACAGGTTCAACTGCCTATTCATTAAGTGTTGGCGGCCCAATTTTAACCCCCGATTCCGAAAATTTTGTAATTACACCATTGGCACCGCATAATTTGGCAATCCGCCCAATTGTAGTTCCCGACGATTACGAAATTAAACTTAAAGTAGAAGGCAGGGGACCTCACTATTTGACCTCACTCGATTTTAGATCTGAGGCTGTTGAATTCTCAACAATAATTAAAGTACGGAAAGCCAAATTTAAACTCAAAACACTTCAATTGCCTGACCAGGAATTTTTTAATACCCTTCGAAATAAACTCATGTGGGGAATCGACAAGCGTAACTAATTAGTGTCTGTCCATAATGTCCGTTTTCTGCATTACTCTCATCAAAAAAATGCTCGATTACATTAGTAAACTCCGCTTTTTTTGATTTCGAAAGCTCCCGTAAAGTTACGGGACAGGTTTTGAAAACGAACATTTTAACAGACACCTGACTTTATAGACAGACTCTAATTAGGGCCTGTCTATAAAAATCCGAAATAGAAACAAATGATAAAAATCTCAATCGGCAAACAACAAAATTCAAGTAAATAACAATGACCCAAATTCCAGAGTTTGAAATTTTATCGAACATTTAAAAATTGATAATTGGTATTTATCAGTCAATTGACGGACTGGTTTGTGATTTGAATTTTTTGTTATTTGGTGCTTCAATTCAAAAATTATCAACTTTATTGACAGGCACAATTTATCTTAATAGCTTAACAATTTTTAATCTTTCTTTGGGTTTTATAATAACATTCAGGTATGTTATTTTTAGAATTATATTACTTTTGTACCTCTTGAAAGCAGATGTATTAAAGAGAAAGGCGGATTAAGTTAATTGATATTCAGCAAGTTACAGAGGTGGTTGAGCACTGTTTTTTATTGTTTGAAACTATAGTTTAACCACTAAAAAACCTTGATTTTGCCCTTTTTAATCATCAACATTTTTTTAAATAAATTGTAAAGTTATTATGCCTGGAGCAATTGTTAAATAAACGATTTTGAATACCAAAATGAAAAAAATTACATTGGTGTTTGCAGCAGTTTTGATAACTGTTTCAGGTTTTGCCCAAAAAACGGCCGATATTGGGGTTTGGGGTGGTACATCGACCTATTTGGGAGATATGATAAATGTTACCCCTTTCCAAACATTCGAACCAAATTTTGGCGCTTATTTTAGGTATAATTTTAATGCGCGTGTTGGGATGCGGGCTATGTTTCTGAACGGTAAATTTGGTGCCGAAGGTACGATAGAAGGTGTACCCTGGGATTTTAATAAAAATGTGCAGGATTTTTCATTACAAGTTGAAATAAATTACTTGAAATATATACTGGGATTAAAAAGTACACCTTTTACACCGTATATTTTGGGGGGAATTGGTATCATGTATTTTCCTTATGTTCTCGATCCTGATTTGATCGCTGCGTTTAATCCAGACCATAATAAACATATTGTGGTAATGCAGGAATCAGCAATAGCCCCGACAATACCGTTTGGTTTTGGGGTAAAAACACATTTAGGGAGCAGGTTAGGAATTGGGGTTGAATATTTAATGAGGAAGATTTTAAGTGATAAACTGGATGATTTAGACGATCCGTTGGCAATAATTAATAGTGATGGTGAAACAATTACCTATACAAATTATTTGCATAATAACGATTGGTCGGGATATTTGGGAATTCATTTAACATATAGGATTTATATGGGCAAAAAAGCTTGCCCGGCATACGAAAGTAAAGATTGGTAATGGAGTTGTTCAGAAACAAGTTAAATAAAAATAAAATTCCAAAGCATGTCGCCATAATAATGGATGGCAATGGGCGCTGGGCTGAAAAACATGGAAATGCCAGGGTTTTTGGTCATAAACAAGGCGTTGAATCGGTTCGTTCAACAGTTGAAGGAGCCGGCGAAATAGGTATTGAACACCTCACTCTGTATGCTTTTTCAACCGAAAATTGGGAACGGCCAAAATATGAGATAGAGGCCTTAATGAGTTTGTTGATTTTTGCTATTGAATCTGAAACCGAATCATTGATGAAAAATAACGTTCGGTTAAGCACCATTGGCGATTTGAACAAAATGCCCGGTTCTGTAAGGACGAAATTAAATTCATGTATTAATACATTACAGTCAAATACGGGTTTAAACCTGATACTGGCACTTAGTTACAGCTCGAAATGGGAAATTACCGAAGCTGTTAAAAAAATTGTTGAAGAATCAAAAAGCGGGAAATTAAATCCCGATGATATAAATGATAAACTGTTCGAGAAATATTTGTCAACAGCCGATTTGCCCGACCCGGAACTTTTGATCCGGACAAGTGGCGAATTTAGGATCAGTAATTTTTTACTTTGGCAAATTGCTTATTCCGAATTGTATTTTACAGAAAAACTATGGCCTGATTTTAGAAAAGAAGACCTGTTTAGGGCAATATTTGATTATCAAAACAGGGAGAGGAGATTTGGAAAAACAAGTGAACAGTTAATTAGCTAAAAATTTATGTATAGGATGCGAAAGCCAGTAATATTATTTTTATTTCTGTTGGTATCGGTTATGCCCCAGGCATTTTCACAGGTTGCCGACAGTACAAATTTTTCAATATATTATTCCAGCCCGAGGAAATATACGATTGCAGATGTTCAGGTTTCCGGAATACGTTATCTTGATAAAACGGTTCTTGTGCAACTGTCGGGACTAATTGTAGGAGATGAAGTTGAGATACCGGGAGAAGCTATTACAACTGCAATTAAAAAATTGTGGAACCAGGGGCTTTTTTCTGATGTTCAGATTACTGCTACCAAAGTTATTAACGACGATATTTGGCTCGATATTTCACTTCAGGAACGGCCAAGGCTTTCGGATGTAGTTTTTAGCGGTATTTCGAAATCGGAAAAAGATGATATTACCGATAAAGTTCTTCTGTTAAAGGGAAGTCAGATTACCGATAATCAAGTAAACAACGCAGAACGGACCATTAAAAACATATTCCTAGAAAAGGGCTTTTTGAATACAGAAGTTAATATTGTACAACGGGACGATACAACGCAAAACAACAGTCTAATTCTCGATATTTATGTCGATAAAAAAGAAAAAGTAAAAGTCCAGGAAGTAAATATCAGTGGGAATAAAGAAGTTGAAGCAGTGGTTCTTGAACGGGCCATGAAAAAAACCAATGCTAAAAAATTGAGGAATTTTTTCAAAACAAAAAAGTTCTTACAAGAAGAATTTAAAAACGACAAAATATTGTTGGTTGAAAAATATAACGAAAAAGGTTTTCGCGATGCAGTAATTATTCACGACACAATTGTACAGGTTGAAGTAGGCAAAAAAAATAAACCTAAAGTAAATGTAGATCTTTTGGTTGAGGAAGGGAACAAATATTATTTTGGAAATATTAAATGGGTTGGAAATACTGTATATCCTTCCGATTATCTATATACATATCTTGGAATAAAAAGAGGAGACGTATTTAACCAGTCGATATTAGACAAGCGTTTGTTTGATAATGATGAAGGCCTAAACAATTTGTATTTAGATAAAGGTTATTTGTTTTTTAATCTCGATCCGATAGAAGTAAATATTAACAAAGATTCTATTGATTATGAGATGCGGATTTATGAAGGGAAACAAGCAACCATAAACAATGTAATGATTACGGGTAACACAAAAACCCACGAACATGTTGCACGTCGTGAAATACGTACGTATCCGGGCGATTTGTTCAGTAAAACATTGCTGATGCGTTCGTATCGGGAACTATCACAATTAGGGCATTTCGACCCTGAAGCAATTAATCCCGATGTTCGTCCGCACCCCGAAGACGGAACTGTTGATATTGAATATCAGTTACAGGAAAAAGCCAACGACCAGATTGAACTTTCAGGTGGTTGGGGAGCAGGGATGTTTGTTGGTTCGGTTGGTTTAAAATTTGCAAACTTTTCGGTACGGAATATTTTTAATAAAGAAGCATGGAGACCGCTTCCAACCGGTGATGGTCAAACACTAAGTTTACGCTACCAAACCAGTGGACGTTATTACCGCACTGTTAGCCTGTCGTTTATCGAACCCTGGCTGGGAGGCAAAAAACCAAATTCCTTATCCGTTTCATTGTCTCATTCGAAAATAAATTATAGTGCAAATACTTATTCGCAATCATACAATCCGTATGGTTCTAGTGGATATTCGCCTTACGGAAGTAGTTATTCACCTTATGGAAGCTATGGCGGTTATTCCCCTTATGGTAGCAGCTATGGCTATTCACCTTACGGAAGTAGTTATGGTTACGATCCGTACGGGTATGGTTCTTATCCGCAATATCAGTACAACTACGATTCGGAAAGTGAAGATGAAGCAGACGACCAGATATGGGAAACAACAGCTTTGGCTTTGGGTTATGGTTACCGGCTTTCTTTTCCTGATGATTATTTTACTGTATATCACGAGTTTTCGTTAGAGCATTACAACCTCAGGAACATGGCCAGTTATTTCTATTTCCTTGCCGACGAAAATGGAGAAGTAAATGGTACTTTTAATAACTTTAGTTTTAAAACTGCATTTGGACGGAATTCTGTGGATAATCCGCTTTATTCAAGAAAAGGATCCAATCTTTCGTTATCGATGAAACTTACTCCGCCGTTTTCATTAATCTCAGGAAAAGATTATAGTTTGCCAGAAATTACTAACGAGGAGAGATATAAATGGATTGAATATCATAAATGGTTGTTAAAAGGGAACTTGTACAATCCATTGTCAAAAAATACCGATTTGGTGTTGCGGACTGCATTCGAAATGGGATTTCTTGGATATTACGACGCCAACCGTAGATCTCCTTTTGAAGGGTTTATTGTTGGGGGTTCAGGTATGTCGGGATACAATATTTATGGTACCGATTATGTGGCACTCAGGGGATATAAAGATTACAGTTTAAGTCCAAGTAACGGTTCAAGTATGTATTCGAAATTCACCATGGAACTTCGTTATCCCGTAACTTTAAAACCAAGTGCAACTATTTATGCGCTTGCATTTCTCGAAGGAGGTAACGCCGATATTAATTTTCAAAATTATAATCCATTTAAATTATACAGATCGGCTGGGTTAGGTGTTAGGATATTTCTCCCAATGTTTGGTTTAATGGGTATCGATTGGGGCTATGGTTTCGACGATGTGCCAGGGGTGTCTGATGCAAACGGCAGCCAGTTTCATTTTGTTATTGGTCAGCAATTCTGATAATTATGGGTTTGGCATAAAATATGATATACAAGATTTCAGTTTTAACAAAAAATAATTCGCTATGAGAAGATTAGTATTTACAATTGCAGCCATTTTAACTTTCGTTGGAGTTACAAGTGCACAAAAATTTGCTTTTATCGATTCGGAATATATTTTAGAAAACATTCCAGCTTTTACCGCTGCCCAGGGGCAGTTAAACCAATTGTCATCGCAATATCAAAAAGAACTGGAATCGATGCACGCTGAAATTGAACAAATGTATAAAGATTTCCAGGCTGAAAGTGTTCTTTTGTCAGAGGATATGAAACGCAAACGTGAAGATGTAATTATTACTAAAGAAAAAGATTATAAACAACTTCAGCGTAAATATTTTGGTCCCAGTGGCGATTTGTTTAAAAAACGCCAGGGTTTAGTTAAACCTATCCAGGACGATATTTTTAATGCCGTACAGGAAATCGCAAACGATGGCAGTTATGCCGTAATTTTTGATAAATCGGGAGGTACATCTATGATTTTTACAAATCCAAAATTCGATTTAAGCGATCAGATTTTACAAAAACTCGGATATAAATAATTAATAACTATATTTGTGACCAAAAATTTTAATACTACATTGATTATGAGAAATTTAATGAAACTATTTGCTGCTCTTCTAATTGTTTTTGTTGCCGCATCGGTAAATGCGCAAACCCCAAAATTTGGGCATATCGATTTACAAGCTTTAATCCAGATTATGCCGGAGCGGACAGTTGCCGAAACTGAATTTAATACATTTCAGACTGAACTAGAAGAAATACTTGGCGAAATGCAGGCAGATTATCAACAAAAATTAGGGGAATTCGAACAACTTGGAGAAGATGCTTCAGAAATTAAACGAAATGCCAAGATAACAGAACTTCAGGATTTACAGCAGCGTATGCAGAATTATCAGGGAACTGCACAACAACAACTTCAGCAAAAACAGGGTGAATTACTCCAACCTGTATTTGATAAAGCAGAAGAAACAATTGAAACAGTGGCTAAAGAATTAGGTTTGATTTACGTTTTCGACATTGGGACGAAAGTTGTTTTATACAAATCAAATCAAAGTACAGATGTGCTTCCACTTGTAAAAGCAAAACTTGGATTAGAATAAGAGATTATTTAAAACAAAAAAAAGCCATTTGTTAATTGACAAATGGCTTTTTTTTGTTTTAAATATATAGTTTTCTGTTGGATCAGTTATGATTAAAACTTATATTTAGTCGGTATAAAATTGATTAACAAAAACTGTAATTTATGAATGCTGAAAAGAGGAACGTGAAAAAAGAAAAGGAAAATATCCCTTCGAATGTTTCATTGTTTGAAATAGCCTGGGAAGTGTGTAACCAGGTGGGTGGAATTTATACGGTTATCCGTTCAAAAGTTCCTTCAGTTATAAATAAGTGGGGAAAAGAGAATTACTTTTTAATTGGACCTTATTTTGAAGATCAGGCCGACGCCCACTTCGATCCGGCGACAGATTATTCAACTCCTATAGGAAAAGCAGTTTTAAAAATGCAGGAACGCGGATTCGATGTTCATTACGGGCAATGGATAGTTTCGGGACGCCCTAACGTGGTACTTTTTAATCCGTATTCAGTATATGACAAATTAGGGGAAATTAAACACTTTTTATGGCACGATTATCATATTTCGCTGCCTGAAAACGATGAACTTCTCGACAAGGTCGCTGCATTTGGTTATCAGGTTAAAGAATTTTTCCATTTTTTGTGTTCAATTGGTTATTGTAATGGGTCGGTAATTGCCCACTTTCACGAGTGGATGGCAGGTTTGCCTATTCCGGGCATTCGAAAAGATAATTTGAATATTAAAACTGTTTTTACTACCCACGCTACACTTTTAGGAAGATATTTGGCAATGAACGATCCCAATTTTTATGATCATTTACCGGAATATAATTGGGAGGTCGAAGCCTTAAATTATAATGTAAAACCAATTGTCGAAATCGAAAGGGCTTCAGCTCACGGTGCACATTTATTTACAACGGTAAGCGAAGTTACGGCCAATGAATGCACACATTTGCTGGGGCGCACTCCGGATTTTATTCTCCCGAACGGATTAAATATTGAGCGTTTTGAAGCACTTCACGAAATTCAAAATCAACATCTTCAGATTAAGAAAAAGATTAATGATTTTGTAATGGGCCATTTTTTCCAGAGCTATTCGTTTGATTTAGATAAAACACTTTATTTTTTTACTTCAGGCCGATACGAGTATCATAATAAAGGCTATGATTTGACACTTGAAGCGCTGGCAAGGCTTAATTACAAAATGCAGGCAGCCAACATTGATATGACTGTGGTTTCATTCTTTATCACCCGCCGGCCTTTTTATACGTTTAATCCCGACGTTTTACAATCTAAAGCGCAAATGGAAGATGTTTTGCGTGTGAGCGAAGAAATTAAAGAACAGATTGGCAAGCGTTTATACACAAAAATAACCTCAGCCGATGGTCCATACGAATTTCCCGATTTAAGGGCTATGGTGGATGATTATTTACGTTTGAAATTAAGACGTAATGTTCAGAGCTGGAAAACACATAAACTTCCAAAAATTGTTACACACACTTTAAAAGACGATGCAAAGGACGAAATATTGAATTTCCTTAGAACAGCTAATCTGGTCAATAATCGTCACGATAAAGTAAAAATTGTTTATCATCCCGATTTTATTTCAACCTCAAATCCTTTATTTAAGATGGATTATACTCAGTTTGTACGGGGGTGTCATTTGGGTATTTTTCCAAGTTTATACGAACCGTGGGGATATACGCCGCTTGAATGCCTTGCAAGTGGTTTGCCTTCGGTAACGAGCGACATGGCAGGTTTTGGCGATTATGTAGTGAATAAAGTTCCAGATCACGAAGAAAAAGGAATGTACATTATTAATCGTCGGGGCATAGATTTTAATCAATCGGCAGAAGATCTTGCTAATATAATGTTTGAATTTGTTCAATTATCCCGTCGCGACAGAATAGCATTAAGATATAAATGTGAAGAATCATCACTTCATTTTGATTGGTCGAACCTGGGCAAATTTTACGATGAGGCATACAAGTTGGCAATGAAATGCTAAAAATTTTCAGATTTTATTTATGAACTGTCCAATTGGTGTATTCGATTCAGGTTATGGTGGTTTAACAATTTTAAAAGAGTTGGTCAAAAAATTGCCAGAATACGATTTTTTGTATTTGGGCGACAATGCCAGGACTCCATATGGAACGCGTTCGTTTAATGTTGTTTACGAATATACATTGCAGGCTGTAAAATATCTTTTTTCCCAAAACTGTCGCCTGGTAATAATTGCATGTAATACTGCTTCGGCAAAAGCACTTCGAAATATCCAGCAACTCGATTTACCCAAAATTGCGCCCGATAGGAGAGTTTTGGGAGTAATCAGGCCCAGCGTGGAAAAAGTTGCTGAAATAACCCGAAATGGTCATGTCGGAGTTTTAGGTACAAGCGGAACGGTAATTTCAGAATCGTACCCAATTGAACTTAAAAAATGGTCGGGGGGAAAAGTGAAAACTGTGGTACAGGAAGCTTGCCCGATGTGGGTTCCTATTGTTGAGAATAATGAAATTGATACATTTGGAGCAGATTATTTTATTGAGAAGAACATCAGGAATATTCTTCAAAAAGATAAAAAATTAGATACACTGATTTTGGGGTGCACGCATTATCCTTTGTTATTAAATGTTATTAAAAAATATGTACCTAACAAAATTAAAATTTTGGAACAAGGTGAAATTGTAGCTTATAAATTGCTCGATTATTTAACAAGGCACCCTGAAATAGGAAACAAATTAACCCGTAACGGAAAAATTCAATTTCAAACTACCGAGGCGACTGAGAATTTCGAAAATAAAGCCGCCCTGTTTTTAGGGCGCGAAATTAAAGCTAATAATATTCATTTGTAAAACCGTTTTAATTGAAGATAATTAGTTGGAAATAAGCACTCATCATTTCAATATCGGCAAAGTAACTAATAATAGTTTTAAAGTTCCGTCAGCAAATCTTTGACCACTTTTTTCATTTCATCGTACTGCTCTTCCATACTTTGCAGTAGCTTGTATTGAGCTTTTGTGCGCACCAGGTTGTGGTCTGGCGATTTCACCTTATAATAATTATCGCCATCAATATAATCCATTAAAAATCGGAGCACTTGTTCGTATGTAATATATTTTGCCGAAAAAGCCAGGTATTCGATTTCTTTATTGGTAAGAAAGGAGCCTGCCTCCTCGATATAACCTTTTGCAAATGCTTTATAAATCTCAATGTCCATTGAAACATTGTCGAGGTTGGTATCATCTTCCAGCCCGGTGTTGGTATAAAAGCGCATTGCATCGCCAAAATCGTTTAAAACGGTACTGCTCAAAACGGTATCTAAATCGATAACGCAAAGTACTTCTCCTTTTTGGTCGAATAAAATGTTATTAATTTTTGTGTCGTTATGGCTTACTCGGATTGGAATGATACCGTCTTCAACCAGTTTCCAAAAATCTAACATCTCTTTTCTGCGACTTTCGATCCATTCAATTTCTTTTTCCACCCCAGCTTTTCTTCCAACCGGATTCTTACTTAAAACTTCGTCCCATTGTTTATATCGAAACCGGATATTATGAAATCCCGGCAAAATATCGGTTAACGGATCTTTCAGGTCGGAAACCAGCGATTGAAATTTGCCAATTCCCTTTCCTCCTGCGTAAGCCAATTCAGGAGTCTCAGCTGCTTCATAAGCAATTGTTTCGTCGATAAATTGGCAAACTGCCCAATATTCATTTTCTTCGTCTTCGTAATATAGTTTTCCATCAACAGCAGGAGTAACGGTCATTGCTTCTCGCATAGGATCACCACCTGCTTCTTTTACTTTCTTTTTAATGTGTAAACATACTTTTTGTATATTTTCCATCATCGCCGGAATGGGTGAAAAAATTTTTTTGTTTTTCCTTTGAAGAATATAATTTGGAGAACCTTCGCTTGTTTCAATTATAAAAGTATCGTTTATAAATCCTTCGCCTAAAGCTTTTACTTCAATAACTGAACCTTCTAATTGAAATTTGGTTGCAACATCAAATACGGGTTGTTTCATTTTATATAGATTAAAAAAGTTTTTCTGGGTAATCCCCTTTTACTATTAACGATTTTATTTTTTCAACAACAAAAGGTTTGTCCTCTTTATAGGTTACACCAAACCAGGGTGAGTTGGCTTCCAGTACTTTAACTGTTGCTTTCTTTTCGTCAATCATTTCGAAAACAACCGATGGAATGTACATTTCCGATTTAGTTTTATTAATCTCGGTTTTTAAAAACGCCTTGAATTTCGACTCCAACGTTTCAAAAACAGAGAGTTTAAAACCCCAAATATTCATTGAGACACTTTCTTTTCCTGTGAGCAGGGTTTCACTTCCATCTTCTTCAACAGAAATAATATCATTTTCCCTTTTTAAGATTTTGATGGTTTCTACAATTTTTTTAAGGTTCTGGTTTTCATCTACATTGCAAACTCCACGAGAAACATGACCAAATTCGGATAAAGTATCTTTAAGGTTGTAGCCAACCATTGAATATTCAGTTTCATTTTCAGATGAAATTAAAAACTTAGCCATTACATTATAAGCATTGTGTCCATAAAAGTCGTCCGCATTTAATGCACAAAATGGTTCGTGAATTACATCTTTCGCAACAAGAATGGCGTGTGATGTCCCCCATGGTTTTTCCCGCCCCACAGGCAAAGAAAATCCTTCTGGCAACATGTCTAATTCCTGATAAACATATTCAACCTCAATTTTTCCTTTAAGTTTTTTATCGAATTTTTCTTTAAAAGCTTCAGCAAAATTTTCCCTGATAACAAATACTACCTTTCCAAATCCGGCCCGAATAGCATCGAAAATTGAGTAATCAATAATGGCTTCACCGTTTGGCCCAACAGGTTCTACTTGTTTAAGGCCACCAAACCGGCTGCCCATTCCGGCTGCTAATATTAATAATGTTGGCTTCATTGACTTGTATATTTTAAACGAGCTGGGAAATTACAAAAAAAGTTGTTCAGGGAAAGAATAACAATAAAAAAATGTGGCTGCTGTTTATTATAAGGTTTAAAAGATTCAATAAAAATTATTAATTATTCGAATTTGAAACTCAAAAAAGATAGTATATTCGTTCTGGTATTTAAGTAATCTAATTAAATTATTATCATGGGAAATACTCGTTCGGTTAACGCAAAAGGATTTGTTCTTCCTTTAATTATTATTGGGATAATGTTTTTTGCAATTGGATTTGCATTAGGAATTAACAGTTATCTTATTCCATTATTAAATAAAGCATTAAATATATCATCTGGAGAATCATACCTGGTTTTGACTGCTACTTTCTCTGCATTTGTTATATTTGGTTATCCCGCATCTTTTGTAATAAGTAAGATTGGATATAAAAGGACGATGTCACTATCGTTTTTAATGTTTGCTGTTGGTTTTTATCTTTTTATACCATCTGCAAAAATAGAAAGCCTTCCTCTATTTTTGGTAGCTTCATTTATTAGTGGAATGGGGAATGCATTTTTACAGGCTTCGGTGAATCCATATATTACAATTATGGGCCCAATGGAAAGTGCCGCCAAACGAATGAGTTTTATGGGTATTGCAAATAAACTTGCCTGGCCAATTGCTCCACTCTTTCTTTCGTTGGTTATTGGTAAAAGCGTTAGTGATGTTCAATTGACAGATATTAACCTTCCTTTCTATATTATTATTGGAGTATTTATATTGTTGGGCGTTTTGGCCATGATGGCTCCACTTCCCGAAGTAAAGGCAGTTGGCGAAGATGAAGATAGCGCAGAAGATTGTCCGTATGCTGCTGGCAAGACTTCGATTTGGCAGTTTCCACATCTTCTGTTGGGTGTACTTGCATTGTTCGTATATGTTGGTGTTGAAACAATTTCGTTAGGAACATTGATTGATTATGCGGAAAGCTTAGGTTTATCCAATCCTGAACATTATGCATGGATTGCACCTATTGGAATGGTTATCGGGTATATGGGTGGAATTATTTTTATACCAAAATATATCAGCCAAGCCCTTGCTTTAAGAATTGTTTCAATAATTGCAATCTTTGGCTCTTTAATGGTGGTACTAACACCAGCAGATATTTCAATATATTTTATTTTATTTATGGCATTGGGTTGCTCGTTAATGTGGCCTGCTTTATGGCCACTTGCCATGACTGATCTTGGTAAATTCACAAAAACAGGTTCGTCTTTAATGGTTATTGCGATAGTTGGTGGAGCGGTATTACCTACACTTTACGGTTTCTTAAAAGATTCTGTTGGCAGTCAAGATGCATATTGGTTAGTTCTCCCCGGCTTTTTATATATTTTGTATTATGGTATTAAAGGGCATAAAATCAGATAGTTACTGAATTGAGTCTGGCTTTAAACTTTAAATTTTTCTTTTTGTCATTAAAATTGCAAACTTCAAGTACCAAAATTTAATAAAACATAGAAATCCACTTCCTTTGGGAGTGGTAACGTTCTTTAGGCTTTGCCATTAAATAAATGGAATGTTTCAGGTTTCAAGTTTCAAGTTTAAGGGGCAAAGAACCTGTAACTTGAAACTTGTAACAAGGGGAGGAGCGGGCTTGCAAGTGCGAGAAAAGGCTTTGCCTTTTGGCTTTTGACAAACCACCTTCTTAGAGGGGGGTGGTTGATTTAAATATTAATATCAAAAATTCAAAGTTAAAAACGTTTGGGACTTTTGAAATTTGATTTTTGTGATTTATTTGTCATTTGAAATTTGTGAATTGATGCTTCATATTTAAAAACAGGTGACTTTATGGATAAACACAATTTAACTTGTACTTATTTAGTGAGGTCATTCATTTTTATTATTCATTATTATTTATTGTTCAGCCATGTACAATTGCACCGTGTGCTACAGTTGCGTTATCCTAAATAGTTGTGGGCGATTTTTTATAGTTGGAATGTACAATAACGTTATCCTGAATATTAGTATTATTTCCAACTTTTAAATAATGAACAACGCCCCGTAAAACTGCATTAAAACCAGATGTTGCAATTATTTCCGATTTCAACATAGCCAATTATTGTCGCAGTTTCAGTTAAAAAACAGTCATTTCCAATTGAGGGTGTTTTACCATTCAATTTTTTAATTAATGCCACTATCTATAATAATTTTAAATTAATATCAAATATATTAAAACCTGTAAATAAATGGATACGTTATTACTTACTTATCAAATTATGGTTAATTTTGCGCTTGAAAAAATGGATAAGATTTATGGAATCGATTCTGAAATTATAAATTATTAATTTTAGGGTCGTTTTTATTTTGAGTTAAAGTTTTAAAAATATAAAAAATAAATAAATGAAGGACGCAAAAGTAATAGAGCTTGAGGAGGTTGCAATTCGCTTTTCAGGAGATTCTGGCGATGGCATGCAACTTACCGGGACTTTGTTCTCAGATGCTTCAGCACTTCTTGGGAATGATATTTCAACATTTCCCGATTATCCGTCTGAAATAAGGGCACCCTTAGGTACAGTTGGGGGAGTATCTGGTTTTCAGGTTCAATTCGGACAAAAACAGGTTCATACGCCTGGAGATTTTGCCCATGTTTTGATTGCCATGAACCCTGCTGCAATAAAAGCCAATGCGAAATTTATGAATCCGGGCGGGACCATAATTTACGATTCTGATTCTTTTACCGAGAAAAACCTGAAAAAAGCAAATTTTACGACTGACGATCCTTTTGCGGAATGTAAGCTGGTAGATTATTTTAAAATTCCAGTTCCAATTTCGAGCCTCACTAAAGAAAGCTTGAAAGACTTTGGGCTTGATAATAAAAGTGTGCTGCGAAGCAAGAATATGTTCGCATTGGGGCTGGTTTGCTGGATGTTTAATCGACCGTTAGATTATATTGAAGAATTTATCAGCACCAAATTTGCTAAAAAACCGGTAGTAGTTGAGTCGAATATTAAGGTTCTGCACGATGGATTCAACTATGGTTATACAATGCAACATATGACCCCGAGTTATATTGTGCATCCTGCAAATATTGAGAATGGAACGTATAGAAATGTAAACGGAAACCATGCTACGGCATGGGGGCTTTTAGCTGCCGCGGAAAAATCAAAACTTGATTTATTTATTGGTTCATATCCTATAACTCCGGCAACAGAAATTTTACAGGCATTGGCGGAAAGAAAAGATTTGGGAGTGAAGTCATTTCAAGCTGAGGATGAAATTGCCGGAATTGCATCGGCCATCGGAGCTTCTTTTGCCGGAAACCTTGCTGTAACCACTACTTCGGGTCCCGGTCTTGCATTAAAGTCGGAGGCAATTGGTTTGGCTGTAATGGCAGAACTTCCGCTTGTAATTGTTAATGTGCAGCGTGGCGGGCCTTCTACCGGACTTCCAACAAAAACGGAACAGTCAGATTTAATGCAGGCACTCTATGGCAGAAATGGTGAAAGTCCGGTAGTTATTTTGGCCGCCAGTACTCCTTCGGATTGTTTCTGGTATGCCTTTAAAGCAGCCAAAATTGCACTGGAAAGGATGGTGCCGGTTATCTTATTAACCGATGGATTTCTTGGTAATGGAACGGAACCCTGGAAAATCCCAAAAATGGCTGATTTGCCATCAATTTCACCACGCATTGCAAAAGATGCTGCTTCATTTAATGCTTACAAAAGAGATCCTGAAATTTTGGCCAGGGATTGGGCAATTCCTGGGATGCCAGGATTTGAACATCGCATAGGTGGCCTTGAAAAAAATATTACTGGTACGGTTAGCCACGATCCCGAAAACCATCAGGTAAATACTGAGATACGGGAAGAAAAAGTTCAGCGGGTGGTCGATATGATCCCTAAAATGGAACTGTGTGGCGACGGCGATGGCGATGTTTTGGTTGTTGGCTGGGGAGGAACTTATGGACATTTGATAAGTACTGTGAGGGAACTTCGCAAAGAAGGCAAAAATGTTAGCCTTGCACATTTCAACTATATAAAACCACTTCCTGAAAATACGGCTGAAGTATTTAGTAAATTCAAAAAAATAATTGTTTGTGAGTTAAACCTGGGGCAGTTTGCCAGTTATCTCCGCGATAAAGTCCCTGGAAAGGAATATCATCAGTACAATAAAGTGAAAGGCTTGCCTTTTACCGTGAATGAATTGAAACAAAGCATTTATAAATTACTGGAGGACTAAAAAATGTCAGATTTAAGATATAACATAAAAGATTTTAAAAGCGAAAATGAAGTACGCTGGTGTCCGGGATGCGGCGATTTTGCAATTTTAAATGCAGTTCAACGTACCATGGTAAATATGAACATCCCGCGCGAGAAATATGCAGTAATTTCCGGGATAGGATGTTCTTCGCGATTTCCATATTATATGAATACTTATGGGTTTCACACCATTCACGGAAGGGCAGCTGCAATTGCATCGGGTGTAAAAAGTGCAAATCCCGATTTAAATGTGTGGGTAATGAGTGGCGATGGTGATTCAATGGCCATTGGGGGAAACCATTTTATTCATTTGATCAGGAGAAATATTAATTTAAACCTTATTCTTTTTAACAACCGCATTTATGGTTTAACAAAAGGGCAGTATTCGCCAACATCGGATCGTGGTTTTAAAACGAAAACATCTCCATTCGGAACGATTGAAGATCCATTTGTTCCCGGCCAGTTGGTTATTGGTGCCAGAGGGACTTTTTTTGGACGCTCCATCGACGGAAACATGAAACTGAACCAACAGGTTTTGATGGAAGCTGCTCAACATAACGGCACATCTGTGGTTGAAGTTTTGCAAAACTGCGTTATTTATAATAGCGGAATCCACAGTGCAATAACTGATCCTTTACATCGTGCCGACAGGCAATTAATGTTGGAACATGGCAAATCAATGCTTTTTGGTGAGGAGAATGAAAAGGGGTTAGTATTTGAGAAAGGAAAGTTGAAAGTGGCAAAAATTGGAGAGAACGGAGTTACTATCGACGATATTTTGGTACACGACGCAAATGAGCCCGATCCAGGTTTGCATTTGGCTTTAATTAATATGCAGTTACCCGATTTTCCAGTGGCTTTTGGTGTAATAAGGAGTGTAGCAGCACCGGTTTATGATGTAGAGATGAAAGCTCAAATAAAGCACATCCAGCAAAATCGAAAAATTACCTGTGTTGACGAATTATTAAATTCAGGAAATACATGGGAAGTGACAGGAAATGAACCGGAGGAGCAGGAATGTCCAAATTTTGAATTGAAATAAGTTTAAGTATTAAAATAGTAAAAGGCTCTGCAATTTTGTGGAGCCTTTTTTGATTTGATATGTTTTAGGTTTGAGAAGAAGAAAGGGATTTTCATCTTGAATTCAATTTATTCAACTATATTTGGTCTTGATGTTCGATATTAAAACCAAAACAGAACTAAAACGTGGAAATCCTTCCGCCTTTAAGGAGGTATTTCGGTTATTATATCCACGGTTAAAAGGATATTGTAAACTTTTTATAACCAACCAAAACCAGGTGGAGGATATTATTCAGGAAAGTTTTATTACGCTTTGGGAAAAACGAGAATCAATTAAACCCAATAAATCTGTTGAGAGTTATGTTTTTGTAATTGTCAGAAATCGTTGTTTAAATGTTCTGAAAAAACAAAAACTGGAAGAAGGCAAAATTGAATTGGACAATCTTAATGCCATAGAGCTTCAATATTTATATCAATTGGATTTCATTGAAAAGGAAGAAAAGAGCATGGAAGAAATGTTGACAGCATCTTTTCAGAATGCCATAGAAGAACTTCCTAATAGAATGAAAAAGGTTTTTACCAAATGTAAAATTGAAGGCAGAAAACAAAAAGAAGTTGCGAAAGAGTTGGGAATTAGTTTAAAAATGGTAGAAAAACACATCTCAAAAGCGAAACAGCAAATCCGTAAAAAGTTGCTCCAACAGTATCCTGCGTTAATTGTTTTAATTGCTTTATTTATTGAATGAAAAAGCTACGAGCCATGAGCTTTGAGTTATTAGTTTTTGCAACATGTCAAAACACTCCTGGTGTCAAATCAGCGATAAAACTTCAGTACGTCATGCTGAATTTATTTCAGCATCTCCCAATTTGAAACAGATTCCGATACCCCGACTGACCAAACGGTCAGGAAATTAAGAATGAGGGGATTCCATCTCTCAAAAAAGATGGAATCCTTATCAGCACAATATCCGGCACTTATAATTCTGATTACTTTGATTATTGAATAGAAAAAGCTTCGAGCTTCGAGCTACGAGGTATTAGCCTTTTGTTCTTAATTTTAAACTGCCACTAATACTGCCTACTGCAACTGCGACTGATTACTTTACTTACTACTCTCTACTCATTCCTCACTTTAAGCTTTCACCTTTAAATTTTCAACTCTCCCGAGGTAGGGTTTTTAAAAAATAATTGTACTCCTATTAGAAATACATTATGCAAAAAATTATCACAAAATATTTAGAAGGCAAAGCAACTGAATTAGAACAGACAAAACTACTTCAGTGGTTGCGTATTAAAAAGAATAATCTCGATTTTCATAGGTTTAGTTTAGTTTGGAAGAACAGTCTGGATGAGAACCAATTTCCCGGAGATAGCGAAAAGAGTTGGAACAAAATTCAGACACAGTTATTACAAAAAAGTTTTAAAGGATGGCAAAAATCTCGAAAAATATATCAATTTTTCAAGGTTGCAGCCATCCTCTTTTTTGTAATTAGCATTGGGAGCTTGGCTTACTTTTTTGTTAACCAGAAAGAATCCCTACCAGAATATTATACCAGCGTAGTAGCCGAAAACGGACAGATTTCAAAAGTTGAATTGCCTGATGGATCAATGGTGTGGTTAAATTCAGGTTCGGAAATTACTTATAGCAACTTTTTTGCATCAAACAATAGAAATATTACTCTAAGCGGCGAAGCCTATTTTCATGTAACAAAAAATAAAAAGATTCCTTTGGTTGTATGTAGTGACGATTTACAAGTAAGAGTTCTGGGCACAAAGTTTAATGTTTCTGCTTATCCCGATTCTAAAAAAATAGATATTGTACTTGAAGAAGGTTTGGTTGAATTGTTAAATTGTAAAGTTGAATCTTTTTTATGCCAGTTAAAACCCGGAGAATTAGCTGTGTTTGATAAAACCAATAGCAATCTTGTGATTAGTGAAGTAAACACATCCAAGTTTACTTCGTGGAAAGAGGGGCTGATAAATATTTACGATCAGTCGTTGGAAGAGTTAACAAAACGTTTGGAAATCCGATACAATCAGAAATTTGAGTTCACCAAAGATGTAAAAGATTTCCGTTATACATTTACTATTAAAAATGAATCTCTTGATGAGATATTAATATTGATGGAGAAAATTACTCCAATAAAAGCAGTACAAAAGAAGGATACTATTTCATTTAAACTGGATAAAAACAAAATAAAAATAACTGGAGAATAGATTATAAAATAAAGCCAGTAGTGCAGTAACACCACCGGCTTTTATCTATCATCGGTAAATGATAAATAAATTTATTAACTAAATTATGGTAAAATTATGAAAAAAATCCGAATTAAGGGAAGAGGAGAGCCTTCCGTTTGGAACAAATGTTTTAGAATTATGAAACTAACAACCTTGTTCTTTTTAATTGGGCTAATGCAAATTTCGGCAAGTGTGTATAGCCAATCTACGAAACTATCACTTGAAATACGAAACCAAAAAGTGATTGAAGTTTTAGAGGAGATTGAGAAGCAATCGGAATTCCGGTTTGCTTACAGTTCTGAACTAATCGACCTGGAACGGAAAGTTTCGGTTGAATTAAGTGAAAGGGACATTGAAGAAACTCTAAATGTTATTTTTGATGGTACTGGTGTTAAACATATTGTGTACGACAGGCATATTATGCTCTATCCAAAAGAAATGGATTCGAACACTGAGATTGTCTCTAATCAGCAAAAAACTATAACCGGAACAGTAACAGATGATTCCGGTCAATCCTTACCTGGGGTAACCGTTTTAATAAAAGGAACTACACAAGGAACGGTTACCAACATGGATGGGAATTATTCAATCTCAAACATTCCTGAAAATTCTACACTTGTATTTTCATTTATAGGAATGAGAACACAGGAAATATTGGTTGGGAACAAGACAACAATAGACGTTCAGTTGGAAGTCGATGCGGTTGGAATTGAAGAGGTTATAGCTGTTGGATACGGTGTTCAAAGAAAAGTCAATATGACTGGAGCTGTTTCAATGATAAATTTTGATGAAGAAGTTGAAAACAGGCCAATTACAAATGCATCTCAAGCACTTAGTGGCAAAATTCCGGGAATTTGGGTGAGTCAAAACTCAGGGAAACCTGGAAGTGATGGCGCTCAAATCCGTGTTCGTGGTTGGGGAACTTTAAATAATTCGAATCCTTTGGTAATAATTGATGGGATTGAAGGTGATTTTGATCAATTAAATCCCAATGATATTGAAAGTGTTTCTGTTTTAAAAGATGCTGCCAGTGCAGCCATTTATGGTTCAAAAGCTGCTAATGGGGTAATACTGATTACAACCAAGACAGGTAAAACGAATGAAAGGATGCAAGTCAATTTATCTTCTTATTACGGAGTTCAGGTATTGGGAAGAAGATACAATCTCATAAATAACAGTGCTGAACATATGAGAATGACAAATACGGCATTGGCCAATGAAGGGGGAAGCCCATTGTTTCCTGATAATATGATTTCAGCATTTGAAAACGGAACGGATAAGTACAAATATCCAAGTACCGATTGGTATGATGTTGCATTTGAGAATGCTCCAATTCAGGAACACAATTTATCCATAAAGGGCGGAACCGAAAAAAGTTCTTCATTCCTTTCGTTTAATTATTTGAATCAGGATGGTATGATTCCAAATACAAATTCAGAGAGATATGGGATAAGAGCTAACCTTGAATCAAGAGTAAACAGTTGGTTTACGGTGGATTGCCGAATAAATTATAGCCATAAAGTATCAGAGGAAGCATATAACGATATTGTCTATGGGTCTATGGGTCGTTTTTTCGATATGTTGAATGGCGTAACACCATATACCGCACCCTATACCAGGGATGGGGAATTTGGAGCAGTTGAAGCTATAACAGATGATGGGAACATCCTGTTTGATAACAGAAATCCTTTAATTGATGCCAATAATGGAAAGAAAACAGCAGAGGAGAACTTTTTAAGCATCAATGCTTCTGCAAATGTTGAGCTATTCGATTTTTTAAACTGGAGAACAACGGTTGCATCTACCGGGAATTGGAATTTGATTGATAATTACAATCAAAGTATTGAAGGATTTACAGACTCTGGAATTCCGATGATGACTAAAAATTACAACAGGGAAGGAATTGAAATTTCCCGTAGCCAGGTATCATCGCTTGTAAATAATGTGTTTTCTACATTGAATTTTAATAAAACAGTTGCTGAAATTCATGAATTCTCTGCAATAGCAGGGTTGCAGGTGGAAGATCGGCAAATTAAAAACGTATATGCAAGACGCTCGGACCCACCAAAAGAGGGATTAACACAAGTGGATGCCGGTACATCTGGAATTCAGGGAGAAGGTAATATGGTCGGATTGAGGATGTTCTCTTATTTTGGACGTTTTAATTATGCACTTTCCGGTAAATATCTGTTTGAAGCCAACATAAGAGCGGATGCATCATCCCGATTCAAAGAAGGAAACAGGTGGGGAATATTTCCGGGATTCTCGGTGGGTTGGAGAGTTATTGACGAATCTTTTATGGAAGATCAGGATATTTTTTCCAATTTAAAATTAAGAGCATCCTGGGGACAATTAGGAAACCAAAATATTGCAGGCTATTGGCCATACTTAACAATTATCAATCAAGACAATAATTTAAGTTACAGTTATGCTGACGGCTTCGCCCCGGGAGCTGCTGTAACCTCATTAATTGATGAGAATATTACGTGGGAAACAACTTCAACACTAGATATCGGTGTAGATGCCGGGTTTATGAATAATAAAATAACTGTTGAAGCTGATTATTTCCAAAAGAAAACAACCGATATTATTGTGCAGTTACCAATTCCAGACATAATGGGTGATATAACACCTCCTTATGAAAACGTAGGAGAAATGGTCAATAACGGTTTTGAGTTTACAATTAATTACGACAATCAATCCTTGGATCGTGATCGTTTTGGATACAACATTGGATTAAATGCAACTTATATCGACAATGAAGTTACAAAATTCCGTGGGGGCGATTCTCCTGATCAATTATATTTAATCAGAGAAGGTTATTCATACCGGACGCTTTACGGATATAAAGCGGTTGGTATCTATCAATCGGATTCTGAAGCGGCACAGCATATGAGCAATAACAGTTATACACCCATTGCAGGTAACCTGAAGTTTGAGGATGTGAATAATGATGGAAAATTGGGTTTTGAAGATAAGCAGGATATTGGAAATACAATACCTAAAATTACCTACGGTTTATCTACCGCATTTAAATATAAAGGATTTGATTTAAATCTTTTATTCCAGGGGCTTGTAGGTGTTCATTCGTTTAATAGTAATGCTCTTACCACTCTAAATTATGAAAACAGAACAATTTCAACTCGGTGGAGAGATGCCTGGACACCACAAAATACTGATACCGATGTTCCAATTTTGTACTTGAATAACTCATGGGATAATTTGCAATCTTCTTATTGGGTAAAAGAAATAAGTTTTTTAAAACTTAAAAATGTGCAACTGGGCTACGCTCTGCCAACTGATCTTACAACACGGATTGGATTGCAGAAGATTTATTTTTATGTAAATGCGCAAAACGTTTTTGTACTTGTTGACAAGGACTTTGAAGGTTACGACCCTGAGAAGAGTGCGTTTTCACATGGTACAAATCAATATCCCGTTTCGAGGATTATTTCTTTAGGTTTAAATCTTAATTTCTAAAAACATGAACATGAAACTAAAAAATATAATAACTTATAGTTTACTATCCTTATTGATTTTAACTTCAGGCGGATGCGTAGAGGAGTTTTTGGATTTCTTTCCGGAAGATAAAATTACTTCCGCAAATTTTCCGGTAAATGAGGACGATATGGATTTGCTACTAAATGGACTTTATGGACAACTTCGAGAAAATGCACTCTATAATCAAGGATTTTTTGCCTATGGAGTGTTGGATGGAGCAACTCCAAACGGTTGGAACTGGGGAAATTTATCCATCACAAAAATTGGTAATGGGCAACTTTCTGCCACCGATGGGCAAATCGTAAGTTTCCGATGGACAAGGGCGTATGCAATTATTTTCAGGGCGAATTATTTAATTAAGGCTTTGGAAGTAGTTGAACTGAGTGCGGATATAAAATCAATGTATGAAGCAGAAGCGCGATTTCTGAGAGGGGTGGCTTATGCAACACTTGTTGAATCGTATGGTGGAGTACCAATAGTTTTAGATGCGATTTCTACGGAAGAAGCACGAACAATTGGAAGAAATACTGCAGACGAAACCTGGAATCAGGCAATTTCTGATTACGATTTTGCAATTGCAAACCTAGATGTTAATGCACCTCAGGTTGGTAGAGCAACCAAGGGTGCAGCAATGGCAATGAAAATGAGAGCCTATTTGTATCAAAACAAGTTTAGTGAAGTCATAAGCCTTGCAGACCAAATTATTGGCTTGGGGAAATATTCACTTTTCCCAACTTACGATGGTTTATTTCAAATGGAAAATGAGAACAACCAGGAGGTAATTTTCGATATTCAATATATGAGGGGTGAAAACTCACAGGGAAACCGTCTTGATCAATTTACAGGAACGGGAACCGGTAGCTGGACCAGGGGAACAAGATACACTCCGACTGAAAATTTAGTAAATGCATATGAAAGAATTGATGGTTCTCCTGGAAAATATTTTGAATCGGAAATTGATTTGGATAATCCTTACGATGGTTGGGATCCCAGGCTTAAAGTTACGTGTGTGGTTCCTGGAGCATACTATCTAGACTACCGCTTTCCAAACTATCTTTATCCGGGTGGAGCCTATAACCATCCCGGGAACAGGATAAAACATCTCAGCACACGTAAGTACAGAGAGGATGTTATGGCGGATCTTGCTCCAACGGATCAATCGGATTTAAATAATATTGTTATTCGGTATGCTGATATTCTTTTATCGAAGTCTGAAGCGCTAATTGAATCTGGTGGTGATGTTGATGAAGCAATTGCTTTGATTAACAGAATTAGGACAGAACGGGAAGATGTTAAGATGACCCCAATACCAACTGGTTTGTCTCGTGAAGATGTCAGGGGGAAATTAAGGCACGAAAGAAGAATCGAGTTTGCGTTGGAAGGTCTGTATTGGATGGATATAAAACGCTGGCATAAAATGGATGGATTCCTTAATGGTGTCTATCCCATTGAGATTCGGGATCACAATGGAGGCTTGGTTGAAACCAAATTTCCAGATGGTTTCAAAGAACATTTTGGTTTGTTACCAATTCCCAACGGTGAACTTTCATTGAATGGAAATTTAGAGCAAAATCCCGGTTGGTAGAAAGAAGATATAATACTTTACAAAATAAAATGAGGGTTCTGGAGAATTTTCCGGAACCCTCTAAAATATTGTACGACAATGTATAAAAACAATACTAACTCAAAACTATGTTACTTTGTTATTAGGATTAAAATTTTTAGTCTCTATTTATTGATGTTTACTTTTAGTGCAAGTGCATCTGTAAAAGAAAAACCCAATATTGTTTTTATCCTTGCCGATGATTTAGGTTATACCGATTTGGGTTGTTATGGATCCTCGGAAATTCACACTCCTAACCTCGATAAAATGGCAACAGAGGGAATCCGGTTTACTCAGTTTTATGCACCGGCAGGTGTTTGCACTCCAACAAGAGCAAGCTTTTTAACTGGTTGTTATCCTAAAAGAGTTGGGTTGCATGTGGGAGTACTTCGTCCTGATACACAAAGTGGATTAAATCCCAATGAAATAACAATTGCTGAAATTTTGAAAGAAGAGGGCTATGTTACAGGTTGCATTGGTAAATGGCATTTGGGGCTATTACCTGAGGTTAAACCAAATGCACAAGGATTTGATTATTATTACGGACTTCCAGGGCCAAATCATGCAAGATCAGACCTTTATCGTAATGAAACTTTATTGAAAAAAAACAGCGAGCTTAATTATGATGAATTAACTCTTAAATATACCGATGAAGCGGTCTCTTTTATCAGAAAAAATAAAGAGAAACCATTTTTTCTATATTTGGCACACAGTGCAATTCACATTCCCTTATATGCATCAAAGAAATTTCGGAGACATGAAGGATTTAAGGGATTATACCGCGATATGGTAGAAGAATTAGACTGGAGTTGTGGTGAAGTTTTAAGGGAATTGAAAGAAGCAGGAGTACTGCAAAATACAATTGTTGTATTTACTTCAGATAATGGTCCGGCAGGAGTAGCTGCTCCTCCTTTACACGGAGGCAAAGGCAGTACATGGGAAGCAGGATTTAGAGTGCCTCTTATCGTTCGTTGGCCGGTGCAAATACCAACAGGGAGTGAATGTTATGAAATGGCCACAATGATGGATTTTTATCCCACGTTAGCTAAGTTAGCAGGTGCTAATATTCCCAATGACCATAAATTAGATGGTTATAATATTACTCCACTCATAACCGGGAAGAATGTCAAATCTCCTTATTCTATTTTTTGTTATTACGGTCGCGACGGGAAGCTTGCTGCCATACGCCAGGGACAATGGAAACTTCATTTACTTGAGCCGAGTGAAAGATGGGCAGGTAAACAACCCATAAAAGAAGCTTTGCTCGATACCAAGCCAACAACACCTCTTCCGTGGTTGTATAACCTATCTTCAGACATTGGGGAAACAAATAATATTGCAAATTCTAATTCTGAGATTGTGAATAAATTGAAGAAACTTGCCTTCGAAATGGATTCAGAATTGACAGATGAACTAAGACCATTTTATATAAAAAAATGAAAAAGTTACTTGCAGTTTGAATTAACAACAGGAGTTGTTATGTTTTCAGTATTGTTTTAAAAGAGAAATTTTCATTTAATCGGTAATAATAAATTATACCAACTAAAATTGAAATATTCATGAAATTAATAAAGTATTCAAAAAAAATATTGAGTTATATTATTTTATTAGTGTTTATTATTGGTTGTGAAGGAAAGACAGATATTATTAAACCTAATATTATCTTAATTCTTGCAGATGATCTGGGATATAATGATGTTACCTGTTATCGGAATTCGAACGAAAATCAATCAATTGATAAGCCTCCAACATCGCAAACGCCTAATATTGATATTCTTGCTGAGCAAGGAATGCTTTTTACCGATTTTTATTGCGGAGCTGCTGTATGTTCACCATCCAGATCAGCGCTAATTACTGGCAGAAACGCAACCAGAGTTGGCATATACAATTGGATTCCTGAAGACTCCCCAATACATCTTCGTTCGTGGGAAGTAACCATTGCTGAGTTATTGAAAAATATTAATTACAGTACGGGCCATTTTGGAAAATGGCATTTAACTTCAAAGGGAACTAATCAGCCAATACCAAACGACCAGGGATATGACTATAGTTTTTTTGCACATAACAATGCTATTCCATCACATCGAAATCCAGAAAATTATTATAGGAATGGTAAGCCTGTTGGCCCTTTAAAAGGGTACGCTTGTAACCTTGTTGTTGATGAAGCAATTAATTGGTTGAAAACTAATAAAAATATGCAAACACCCTTTTACATAAACGTTTGGTTTAATGAGCCACATTTAAAAGTTGCAGCACCCGAGGAGTTAACCAAAAGACATAAATACAACCAGGAATATTATGGTGCCATTGAAAATATGGACATTGCTGTGGGTAAATTAATGGTGTATTTAAAAGAGAATAATTTAGATGAAAATACGATCGTAATTTTTACTTCCGATAATGGTTCACGATGGGATCATTCCAACGATCCGTTACGAGGAGAAAAATGTTTTAATTACGAGGGAGGCGTTCGCGTTCCATTCATAATAAAATGGCCAACAAAAGTGCCCCAAGGCAAAACAAGTAAAGTGGTTGGGAGTTTTACCGATATATTACCGACTGTTGCCAGTATTACCGGAATTCCTGTTCCTTCAGATCGTATAATTGATGGTATTGATATTTCACCCGTATTTTTGGGAAAGACAGCAATTGTTAAAAGGGAGAATCCTATTTTTTTCTTTCGATATTTTCATGATCCAATTTGTATGTTAAGAGATGGAGATTGGTGTCTTTTAGGATATGACACATTAATTCCCAAGGCCGAATCTCTAAATGAAGGACAGCTTGGAAAAATAAGGCCCTGGCAATTTATGGAAAATCATATGGAATATTTAAAGACTATTACACCAAAACACTTTGAACTCTACAACCTACACGATGACAGGGAGCAAAAAAATGATTTAGCAAAAGAGTATCCTGGGATAGTCAATAAAATGAAAAATAAAATGTTACAACTTCGAAAGGAGATGGTTACTGAAGGGGGAGATTGGTTTGATCATTAATAGATAAACGCTATTTGAAATTTACTCAAAATATGAAACAAGATTTATTTAAAATAAATTAATAATGAAAAAGAATAAGGGGAGTATAATTATTATTTTGGGGGTTCTGATAGCTGGATTATTTTTATCGTTTAGTGTAAAATCAGCCGACTCTGATCAGCCGAATATAATATTCATTTTAGTTGATGATTTAGGTTATGGAGATTTATCTTGTCAGGGAGGAACAGATATTTTAACACCAAATATCGATAAGCTTTTTACAAGTGGTATCCGTTACTCAAATTTTTATGCAAACTGTACAGTTTGCTCTCCTTCAAGAGCGTCTTTAATGACTGGGCGTTATCCCGATATGGCTGGTGTTCCAGGAGTAATTCGTACTCATGAAACGAATAGTTGGGGTTACCTTGATCCTGCTGCTATTACCCTGCCAGATATGCTGAAAAAAGCCGGGTATCAAACTGCAATAATCGGAAAATGGCATTTGGGTTTGGAATCTCCTAATACCCCAAATGAGCGTGGATTTGACTTTTTTCATGGCTTTTTAGGCGATATGATGGATGATTATTGGAATCATCGTCGCCATGGAGAAAACTATATGAGGCTAAATGAAAAAGAAATTGACCCGAAAGGGCATGCAACGGACATATTTTCAGATTGGGCAATAGATTTTATCAAAAAAAGCGAGAACGATGTTACTCCTTTTTTTATGTATTTAGCATACAATGCTCCCCATTTTCCTATTCAACCCCCGGAAGATTGGCTTATAAAAGTGAAAAAGAGAGAAAATTCGATTGGAGAAAAGCGAGCAAAGAATGTTGCTTTTGTCGAACATCTAGATGATGGGATTGGAAAGGTTATTAATTCACTTAAAGAATCTGGACAATACAGCAATACAATTATAATTTTCACTTCCGATAATGGAGGGCATCTTTCTAGTGGCGCTTCTAATGGTGAACTAAGAGGGGGTAAACAAGATATGTATGAAGGTGGAATAAAAGTCCCTACTTGTATGGTTTGGGAAAATAAATTCGAAGCTGGTTTTGTTT
>Ga0209249_1000856_pt1 | contig 33475 bp, 39 predicted proteins | sample SaaInlV_200m_DNA_4_FD_184653 | JGI IMG/M metagenome (GOLD analysis project Ga0209249, IMG submission 184653) | Marine microbial communities from expanding oxygen minimum zones in the Saanich Inlet - SI037_S3LV_200m_DNA (SPAdes) (version 2) | ecosystem: Environmental > Aquatic > Marine >...
ATAGCATCGTACTCGCCGTAGATGACGGATACCTCCTCGACTATTGGGTTATGGGCGAGTGCCTCGCAGACCTCGTCCTCCGCGCCTGATTTGATGTTCATCATAATGTATGCTTCAATGCTGCTCATGATGCCTCACAAACACACTTGGTAGGAGTGGTTTAAAGGTTATGGACAATGGGAATTGCCCATCATGGCCCGGCGTAGTTAGCCATAATGCGGCCCATAGTGGTGAGGCTCACCGGCACTCCCTTGTTCTCCTTGGTACCGGCGTTTATGAGGTCAGCCTCGCGTAGTCCCCTAAGGTTCCACCGGACCGTGCTTTCGGGGATGGAGAGCTCCCGACTGAGCTGCTTGATTAGGTTCGTGTACACGGTATCCTCCACCCGGTTGGCGGTGAGCCAGTTGAGAATGGTCCTCTGCTTGCCAGTGAGCCTTGTGGACGCGGCCGTCATGAGGGCTTGCTCAAGTTGGTCCAACTGTCTGCCATGGGCGTGGATGCTCTGTTCGAGGGCGTCCACGCGCTTTATGAGCCGGTTTATGGTTATTTGGTCTGTTCCTTGGCCGAAGTCAGCTACATCTCGCTTTATGGTTTGAATGTTGGAGAGTATACCGCTGAACTCGGGGGTTGGGTTGCCCTGGCCGTTAGGCCCGGAGAATATATACACCTGTCATGCTTACACCCCGACGAGGATTAATTTTACAGGGATGCGTTAAAAGGTTTGTGTAGGGGTACCTGTACCGAGCGTCGGAACAGCAGGTCTTAATTGTTCAGTTCTCCTACGCTTTTCCTCAACTTAATCCTCAGGGAGTCCATAGGAGACCGGTTTAATTCTCAATGTCATCACTATCCCCGTTTTTCAGCGGGCATAAGACGTCTCTCACCATGAAGTCATATTCTGCTTTCCATTGACGATTCTGGAATGGCTCATCATAAAACCAGTATCGATAGCCCGACCGGTAGTCACACCACATGAACTCCATAGAGGAGCATTGCTTGCGCAAAGCAGTAACGAGTATGGGAAAATCCAAGGATGTGGTAGTCGTGTATAGAATAAAACCGTCTAGCACTGGAATGAGGGTGCTCTGAAAGGGGAGCTGTTTCACAGCGGTGGCCACGCTACCAATCACATCATTTGACGCCTTGCAGTTCAGGAGTGCATGGGAGGTAATTTGGAGACTTTGATTCCCCACAAGGACCCGGTAATAATTGATAACTTTCATCCTTTCCATTGCCTTCTTCCTCCTGCTCAAGTGATATGGCTCGATACCTAGTATTTTGGCGATGTCTTTGTTCTTTCTCCTGGAGTTTATAGAAAGTTGCCGCAGGATACCCATGTCCTTCTCATCTAGGCGCTGTAGCACACTCGGGGGTGGGCTTTCCAGGCCATTAGCCTCATCAGCTTCCAATGTTTTTTCCCATTTGTCCCAATTGAAATTCCAACCTATATTGACATCATAATAGCCGAAATCGGTCTCGCTTGATAAATAACTCGATGTAGGTACCGCAAGCTCATAGTTTTGGATGCTTCCACGTTTTTTTAGTTTCTCCAGCAGATCTATGAGGATATGGGTGGTGTGGAATGGGACCGAGAATATTGCGAAGATGCCGTTGACCGCGCCAAATGTGCGGATCCTGTAACGCGTGTAGGGGTGGTCATCGCAGATCTTCTCAAACAAACTCCAGTTCTCCGGCGAGACCTCGGCAAAAACCGCGATAGGCTCAAGGCCCACTGCGAATGGGCTGACCGTGGCGGAGACCCCCAGGAATATTTTCTGCGAGTAGAGTTGATCGAGCCTGTTTTTCAGCGACTGTGAGGAGATGCCCACGTCTTTACATAATGACTGATTCGTCCCCGTGGGATTCTTGCCAAGGGCGGCTAAAATCTTGAGGTTTTCATCTGTCAATGTCATGTTAATTCAGTTCAACTCAGATTATCTCGGTTTTGCGGTGATGAAAAAAGTTAGGATTGGCATGAGTTAATATTCTGGTGGTCCGCCACCGCCACCTGGAGGATCCCATTTGAAATCCGCCGAGCCAGTCAGATCACCTATACTTGTTACGGTGACGTAGTACATTCCTTTTACAGAAGCAAAGTCATAGAATGTCGCATCATAGGTAAGAAGAGTATTTCCGTGCTCTGATGCCTCATATTCTAAGCTCAACTCCTGAGTTTCATGCTTTCCGTCTGGTCCAATTAGCACGATTTGGAGGTTTACATTGATTGTATCCTCCTCGGTAGCGATGATAATGTTCCCTTTGACCGCTATGTCGTTCTTAACAGAGCCGCTATCGGCATTAACTGCCTTTGCGTGAACATTCATGTTATAATCATCAGATATAGCGTAGATTGGGACGACAACTGTTGCCATTAATACAAGTATGAAAACTAGTAAGATTCCATTTTTACGATTCATTTACAATCAAGTAAGTTTACACTGTTATTGAGTATTTATAATTTATGTGAAAACTGCAATAATAATTAAGAAATAGCTTCTTATTCTTCGTTTTATTGCATTATGTCGCAATATTTCAGCATTAATTGATCCATTGAATTATTGTCTGTTTTTTAATCGGGATTTAAAATGATTCCAGTCTCAGTAAGGGAAAAAAGTTCATGCTTGTCGTGAACACGATTTTTTCTTCAGTCAAATCAGAATAATCATCAATTGACTGGAAATTGGTCCCGCCCGCAGGAGTTGAACCTGCAACCCTCCGGTGTCTGCTCATGGTCTGATTGCCACTGCCCCTCGGGGCGATGACTACAGCCGGATGCTCTGCCATTGAGCTAGGGCGGGCGGGACAACTCCAATGGATACTTTACATTAATTTAAGCGATTTGGTCATGTCTTTCTACCCATTTAGGATATAGATTAGAGTTATCAACCTAAAGGCAGATTCAGACTTCCATAAAGGATAATCCCCCTTACAACATAGTGAGTACAGTTGGTCTGTAAGAGACATAGATACCAAGAAGATAGGAGTTATGGACATGAGTAAATCAGTCAGATCAGCATCAAGCTTGATCAGCTACTTCAAAATGGACAGCCTGCTTGTCACACGGCACCTACCTAGTCGGCATCGTCACCAAGGGAGACATTGAGAAGGGGAAGACCGCCCTGGACATGGTTGACGTAGGCTCGATAAAGTCAGAAACACTCATCTGGACAAAGTACAACAATACTCAAACAAAGGTAGCGGAGACCATGGAGTTTGAGAACATCAAGAGGCTCCCCATCTTCGGGAACCTGCCAAGCGGCCCCATCATGCTCGGGATGCAACCCCACGAAAAAACAGCAGAGCCCAGAGAGTTAGAGCCAGGCCAGGACTAGGTCCCTGCGTATTTATTGCCCGGGGGAATACCTGGCGACGCGAAAAGCGAGTAAAAGGCCTCAATGAATGGCCGCTGTATCAAGCCGTGCTCTGTTATGAACCCATCTATGAACTTTGCAGGGGTCACATCGAAAGCCGGGTTTCTAGCGTTTGTCCCTACCCCGGCGATACTGATGGTTGTGGGCTCGCCTGCATCGTTGAGCCCCCACATCTTTGTTACCTCCTCTGGATCCCTCTCCTCAATCTCAATGTTGTCACCGGTCTTTGTCTGTAGGTCAATAGTCATCCCCGGCGCTGCAACCCAAAACGGAATCTTGTTCTCGAAAGCAACAACCGCCTTCTCGTATGTACCTATCTTGTTCGCGGTGTCGCCATTGGCCGCTATCCTGTCAGCACCCACGATGACCATATCAACCTCGCCCCGCTGCATGTAGTAACCAGCCGCGTTGTCAGCTATCAGCGCATAAGGGATTCCCTCCTGTTCCAACTCCCATGCGGTAATTCTTGCGCCCTGACCCCTTGGCCTGGTCTCGTCAACCCACACGAAGACATTCTTGCCGTCCCTGTGGGCCTGCCTGATGGGGGCCAGCGCAGTACCCAGGCCAATATATGCCAAAGCACCTGCGTTACAGTGGGTGAGAATCTTGAAACCGTCTTTGATGAGCCTGCCCCCGGCCTTAGCTATCTCCTCGGTCGCCTTGATATCATCATTCAGGATATACTCGGCCGCCTTGACGATGTTCTCGACCTTGATTGATACCTTGCCCCAATCAGCAGCCTCAAGGCACTTGTCAACTGCCTTGAACAGGTTAGCAGCTGTGGGCCGTGTGGCCCGTATCGTATCCGCGGCGTCGTTGAGGTACACCATGAAATCCTTGTCAGGCAAATAAGCTGCTTCCAGTGCCGCCTGCGCCATGCCGAATCCGGCCGCGCAACCGATGCTTCCCGCCCCGCGGGTGACCATGACCTTGATGGCCCACGCCGTCTCCTTGTGGTCTTTTAAATCGATGATCTCGAAGCTATGGGGCAGCTTCCTCTGATCCACCATCTTGACGACGCTTCCCTCGCGCCAGACGGCAAGGACATCCATTTCCACTCCGTCCATCTTGACATTCATGGGAAAACAAGGTGACGCACCCACATTTATTGTCTACTCACAAGGGGGGCGGGACAAGGTTTGATTATCGGGATTTTAAGCCCTTAATCGCGCCCTCTATCATGTTGTGGAACGCCCTGATTGATGCACCCTCGGGGTCACCCTCCGTTGGCATACTGGCGACTCCCAAGCAAGCCACGTTTTGGTAGCTGCACATCACCTCAAGGCAATCAGCCAACTCCTCGCTTGTGAAGCCGTTGGGCTCGGGCGTGGTATGTCCCGGCATCTCACCTGGGTTCAGCACATCTGTGTCGATGTGGATGTAGATGAGGTCAGTAACACTTGACAGCCTATCCATCTGCTCCCTGATCGTGCTTGACATGGTCTTGACATCATCTACAGTGATATACTCAATATCGCTGTTGTCCAGTATCTCGTACTCAAGGGCGTCAACCTCGCGCACACCGACATAGGTGACGTACTTAGTTGCTAGCGGCACCTCAAGCCCTGCCTGCCTCCTGAGCCTGTGGAAGCACAGCCCGATAGATGAAGCCACTGGCATTCCGCCCATCAGGCCACTGCGAGTGGTCTCTGGTGTGTTGATATCGGCGTGGGCATCAAAGTAGAGGAGCCCAACTCGTAGAGGCTGACCGTCGCCTGACTTCTGGACGCCGCCGAGGACCCCCATGAGACCGATGCAATTGGATATCAAGGCTAGACTGAAATCGTTACGCCTGATCTGGGAGGAGACTATCTCGGACATGTGACCGCTGGCAAGGCCCAGCCTGTAAATTGTGCCGTACTCCTTCTCATCATCCTCGGTCAGTGTTGCCGTCCTGGTCTCAGTAACCTCTACACCCATCTCGTCCAGTAAACCATAGAGGCCGTTGTTCTCCATGATGTCCGGCCCCACGTCGAACTCGGCTCTCGCGAAGTTGCCGTCGTGGATGAACTTGGCGATCCCTACCTTGACTTTGTCTCCCATTGAACTCACAGGGAAGGGCTGTCTCATTGTATATTAGGTGATGCGTAGAGTGCCTACTTGAGGACCTTACCGGTCTTCCTGTACCACATGTAGAGGTCAAGCTCTCCGGGGTCAAGCTGCAGTTTCTCGGCCACCACATCAAGCATCTCCTCTATGGTCAGGTACCGCTTCCTCGTAAGCCCCTTCATACCATCCTCGTCCAGCAAATCGAACTCCCTGAGGTTGTTAAGTATATGTCTGTCGATGATGGCCAGGTCAAAGTAACCGATGTTCCTCAGGTAGTGACTCCCCTCCTTCCAGCCAATGCCCTTGACGTTCTTGACAAGCCACGCCCTGGCTTCCTTGCTGTCATCAAATCTCAGTATGGTCTCCTTGATTGATGGTGCTAGGGCCCTCGTGTTGAAGATGTACTCAGATCGCTTGTTTGGGAACCTGTGGCCAGTCTCCACAAGGACCAGCCTAATGTCCTCCTCGGAACCTTCAAGGAGAACGTTGTCATTGCAGAGGGCGTCAACGCATTTCTGCCCCATGGCGGCGCTGGCGTAGGCAGTGAGGAGGCAATAGACCAGCTCCTCATACCACTTGAAAGTGTCCATTTCGTGGACCTGACGGAACTCTTCCATCCTGTCCTCCACCATTTTCTTGACACGTGGGACACGCCTGAGCTCGTTGACGCGTTCAACTAATCCAATAATTCCTTCAAGATTATCGAGATTGAGCTTCACAGTCCAAAGAGGAGAGGGCGCGATTTAAGATACTCTCAACTCCAGAAAAAATAGCATTTATAAGAATGTCACAAGAAAATGGGACAACATGAGCCGGCAGCCCAGCCTAGAGCATGAGAATAATATTGTACGTTGTAAGGCGTTGAGGAACATACCCGAGGTGGTTATTGTCGGGTACAAGTTCGACGCGGTCGAGGAGAAACGGGATTTCACCACATACTACTGGGTAGCTAGACAGCTCATCCAGAACGGGCTGGCTGAACTCGTTGATGAGACATTATCAACGAACGAGTGGACTCAGATCCATTTCAAGGAGAGGATAAATCCAGCCGGACCACCGGGCCCGCTCCCGGACGATTTCTACGAGAAAGCGTACCAGTCCTTCACATCGGCCAGGGACAACAACGAGCCCGATAACCTGCAGAACAGGATGAAGGCCCGTTTCAGGGACATCCTTGAGTCAAGGATCAACAGGATCACGCGGCAGGCGACAGCACAGGCAGATTCACTTACCAGGGTACTACAGCCGAGTGAGACTGCCCTATATACTGACGTTCACCGTATTACCTCGAAGTGGCGTGACACATTGCTGGAGCTGGGTGAAGAATAGTGGCTAGACAGGAATCTATGGAAGGGTCGTTCACGCGGTTCATCGAGGACCACGAGGACGACAAAGGGGAGCTTGTCTACGAACTCGCAATCAGCGAGATGGTGGTCAAAGGCGAAAAGAGCCTCGTAATCAACTTCACTGACCTCTACGGCTTCGATGCCGAGCTGGCGCGAATGGTCCTGGACGATCCCGAGACATACTCAGCTATGTTCGGCTCCGTTGTGAGGAGCAAGCTCAGGACAAGGGACCCCATCTTCGCGGAGAGCCTTGACAGGATCAACATTAGGTACAGGAACCTCCCCGCTGAGACCCAGTTGAGAAAGATAGGCTCAGTCCATATCAGTCACCTTGTCATGGTCCACGGGATCATAGTCAGGGCATCATCCGTAACCCCGCTTGTTACCAGGGCAACTTTCAGGTGCTCACTCTGTGGCGATATGAACCACCTTGAGCAGAGCGGACAGACCATAATGAAGCCACAGAAATGCATCTCATGTGACAACAGGAAGGGCTTTGAATTAGTTCCAAGGGAGTCCGTGTTCATCGACTCACAGAAGGTAACAATCCAGGAGCGGCCGGAAGATCTCCCACCAGGTCAGCTCCCACGGTCAGTCAACATAGAGCTGAAGGACGACATCGTTGATATCGCCCGTCCAGGCGACAGGATCACGCTCACAGGTTACATCAAGCTCCTGCCACGGTACGGTAGAGGAGGGGAGTTACGAACGTTCGACCTCAACATCGACGCCAGCTACGTAGACGTAGCCGGGAGGGATGCAGAGCTCATGGACCTCACACCTGAAGAAGAAGAGGAGATGAGGGCGATAGCGGCAGATCCGTTCGTACACGAGACCCTTCTCAAGAGCGTCGCGCCCAGCATCTACGGCAACGATTACATCAAGCAGGCAGTCCTATATCTGCTCCTAGGAGGGGTGAGCAGACAGCGAGATGACGTCAGAATCAGGGGAGACATCAATGTGCTCCTTGTTGGGGACCCTGGTACTGCAAAGAGCCAGATGCTAAACTACGCAGCAAAGGTAGCTCCACGTGGCCTCATGACCACCGGTAGGGGAAGCACCGCCGCTGGACTCACAGCGGCCGTCGTCAAGGAGGGCGGTACTGGAAACTTTGTCCTTGAGGCAGGGGCGCTAGTCCTCGCAGACAAGGGAATCTGCTGTATCGACGAGATGGACAAGATGAGGGATGAGGACAGAGGAGCAATACACCCAGCCATGGAGCAACAGATCGTCCCCATCGCAAAGGGAGGTATTGTGGCTACACTGAACGCCCGCTGCAGCATACTAGCAGCGGCAAACCCCACCCTGGGGAGGTACAACCCCTACCAGACCATCGGGCAAAACATCACGCTCCCGGTCACTCTGCTCAGCAGGTTCGATATCATATTCGTACTCAGGGACACCCCTGACAACCAGTTGGACACAGCAATCGCCAGCCACATACTCAACCTATCAAGGGACGAGACCTTGCTATCGCCGCCGCTAGACATGGCGACCATGAAAAAGTACATCAGTTTCGCAAAGTCTATTGACCCCGTTCTGACCCAGAAGGTCATTGACAGGTTCCAGGACTATTACGTCAGGATGAGGAACGCTAGCGTCGATGGAGGAGAGTCATCTGCCATATCAATCACGGCCAGACAGCTGGAGGCACTTGTCAGGCTAGCAGAGGCTAGGGCAAGGGCACACCTGAGGGATACCATCATCATCGAAGACGCAGAGGCAGTAATCAACCTGTTCCAGAAGAGTCTTGAGCAGGTCGGCATCGACATGGCAACGGGACAGATCGACATAGACATCCTATACACCGGCAAGCCAAGGAGCCTACAGAACCAGCTACAGAAGGTACTCCAAGTCATCAGCGAGATGGAGCGCATCAGTGGCTCAGTGAAGGAGAGCGACATGTATGAGACGCTGTCCACGGACCATGGCATCAACAGGAGCGAGGGAGCCAGGTTCATTAGCATGCTGATGAAGGACGGCACAATCTATATGCCGAGACCAGGGTACTATCGGCGCACCGACTAGTTTCACTCATCCCCCACCCATTTTGCCATCATTCATCTTTTTATTCTAAATACCAGTCCTTGAGGTATGGGTATCCACGAGTTCCTCAACTATGACCCGCTTCCCTACCTGGAGTCATCTGAGGAACCGTGGGTCAGGTACAATCTCAAGCTACTATGTGGAGAGGACAGCTCTAAGGAGTTCAAGGAGCTAACGGCTGACCCAAGGATTCAGTTATTGATAGACGAGTGCATCAGGTGGCCCGACCCTCCCATCAAGCGGCACAACGACGCGAAGCACCTCATCCACAAGATAGAGATGCTGGCGGATATGGGGCTTGACATAAGGGACAAGTGGATTAACGCCATCTGCAACCTCATCATGGAGAACAGGACGGAGGACTGTTACTTTGCGTCAAAGGTGGAGATACCCGAGAGGTGGGGTGGCAAGGACACTTGGACAATGGAGTGGATGCAATGCGACTCACCTATCCTGCTCTACGCGCTACTGAAGTTCGGAATCGAGAACGAGTTCACAGACGAGGCAGCCAGGATGATGGTCTGGAATGTTGAGAACAACGGGTGGAGGTGCAGGAGCAGCATACCAAAGTTTAGGGGACCGGGGAGGAAGGATGACTACTGCCCGTACGGTAACCTGATAACGTTGAAGGCGTTGAGCCTGGGAAAGTACCGTGATACAGAGGCGGTTCAGAACGGAATCGACTCACATATCCTTCACTGGGAAAACAGGGGTGGCAAGAAGATCCACATGTTTGGTATAGGCACCACATTCAAGAGGCTAAAGTACCCAAACGTGTGGTTTGACATCCTCCATGTCGTCGATGTCCTGAGCAGGTACCCCTACGCCATGGAACACGGAGAGTTCTGGGAGATGTGGGAGGTCATCAAGAGTAAGCAGCAGCCCGAGGGCGGGTTCGTACCCGAGTCAATGTGGAAGGCTTGGAGCGAGTGGAGCTTCGGCCAGAAAAAGGAGCCCTCGCCCTGGATGACCATGAGGATAGCCCAGATCGCCAGCAGACTGGGATAACCTCAAAACAGTCTAGGATACATCATACTGATTGGTTTTGGTCGAAAAGGACGATGCCGTTTAACGTTAATCTAACCAAGCTCGTGCGTATGAAATCGTCTTGATCAGGGTTTAAAGATCGCGTTATCGGGAGCTGGGGATATATTTATCGAGTTATTGGGTCGCCATTTTATTCAAAGTGTTCAGTTTTCAAAACGAAACAAGTATGTCGTTTGACAGGGTTAACTTAATACATCCTTTTTCGATAGGCTACATATGACAAATGTTAGTGAAGTATATCTCTGTGAAATATGTGGAAACAAAGTGGAAGTTATTGAAGCGGGGCCTGGTCAGTTAGTGTGCTGTGGGAAGCCAATGGAACTAGTAGAATAGGCACATATTTCTCATTTTTTATGTTTCCATCTCTCTTTTCATGGAGAAGTGAGGAATATAATTATAGATCAGGTGTACTTTGAAAAATGGCACGCGCTTTCGCCCTCTTTTTTTATCAACGTGCACACTGTTTTTATGGGAAGATAGATTAAGTCCCATCGAATTTTATATTTGATTGTAATGAACACTTATGCTCTCATTGTCTTAACCATGGATGGCATCCTTTTCCTATACGTGATGTCCATATTATATGCAATAATACAAAGCCCAATCAAAACTGAGAAAAAGAAGACAACCATAGAACCAGAAACCGTTCTCCAACCAGAGTCTGCCCAAGCTACTGACCCAGAACCAGAAAATACTCTCAAACCAACACCTGATGAAGCACCAACTGCATCCACCACATCGAGTTACAAGATTATTGAAATCGAAGGAATTGGCTCCATTTATACAGCCAAACTGAACAACTTCGGAATATATACCACAGAAGAACTCCTTGAAGCAGGCTCAACCCGAAAGAAAAGAAACGAGTTGGCCGTGAAGACAGAGATCTCACCAAAACTCATACTCGAATGGGTGAATCGTTCGGATCTGTTTAGGATCAAGGGTGTGGCTGAGGAGTGGTCGGATTTACTAGAGGAGGCTGGAGTAGATACAGTGCCTGAGCTAGCACAGCGTGTACCAGAGAACCTAATAGCAAAACTTGTGGAGATTAACGATGAGAAAAGCCTTGTACGCAGGACTCCCAGCCTCTCAATGGTGGAGGACTGGATAAGTCAAGCCAAGAAACTTTCAAGAAGAATCGAGTACTAACTTTTTTTCTTTTTTTTACGATAGCTCGGCGCACAGGTTATGGTGATGTAAAGATAAAAACAGCGATTAAATTATAGGTGATAATCGGTTACTCGGGGACATTCCATATTATTATGGATAAAACACACACGCATGAGATGAAGCCCTTATTTGTCTCCAGAATGAAACTTAATCAACATGTATGAAGGTAAGGTCGAAAAGAACCTAGATTTTAGAAGCGACACAGTAACTTGGCCCAGCCCCGAGATGAGGCAGGCGGCAGCAGAAGCCATGGTGGGCGACATGGGATACGGTGAGGACCCCTCGGTGAACGAGTTGGAGAGGTTAGCGGCGGAGAAGCTGGACAAGGAGGCGGGCATGTTCGTTACAAGCGGGCACCAAGGCAACGCAGTTGCGATACTGGCACAAACCGGCAAAGGAGACGAGATCATACTGGAGGCAAGGAGCCACATCTACAGCATGGAGAAGGGGCATTGGGCCGTAATAGGAAGCCTTGTGCCGAGGCTCATCAAAGGAGTTGACGGGTTCCTCCCGTCAGATCAGGTAAGGGCCAACATCCATGGGAGCGTCAATGAAGGTTTCAGGACAAGTCTCCTGTGCAACGAGAACACGAACCTAGCCGCAGGTGGTACGGCCATCCCCGTCAATCAGATGAGGGAGATGTACGACACCGGAAAGGAGTTGGGGCTACAGGTCCACACCGACGGGGCAAGGATATTCAACGCTTCAACGGCCCTGAGCGTGGACGTGAAAGAGATAGCCAGACAGGCAGACACCGTTCAGTTCTGCCTCAGCAAGGGGCTCGCAGCCCCGGTTGGCTCAATGGTAGTCGGGCCCCAGGATGTCATCGACCGTGCCAAGAACTTCAGGAGGATGCTGGGCGGAAACATGAGGCAAGCCGGGATTATAGCCGCACCAGGTATCGTCGCGCTGACAAAGATGGTGGACAGGCTCCAGGAGGACCATGACAACGCTGCGTACCTAGGACAGGGACTTGAGAAGCTAGGCTTTAAGTTGAGCTTCCCAGTGAAGACCAATATGGTTTTCGTTGACCTGACCAGCGTCGGCTGGGGCAAAGAGGAGTGGGTCAGTGCCTGCGCTAAGAGCGGCTTCAAGACGGGAGTCAGAAGCCCTGAGAGAGTTAGACTGGTGACTCACTATGGGATAGAGAGGGAGAACCTCAAGAGGCTCCTTGAGGATTTGGCCTCAATCATCTAACATCAACCCATATTCACATACCGTACAGAGATGGAGATCATGCAGATGGGCGTCTTCGGCAACTCATACAGGTACTGGGACAATGTGCGGAAGATAAATCGGGTGACCCTGTTTTCCTGGCCAACATGTACGGTATCCTTTACGGCCCTTTCAGGGTCCCAGGGAAGCCTAGGATACACCTGGACTCTTACATTTTCATTGATTCAAAGAGAAACTATCCCTCCCAGGTAGAGGTTGAGTGGAGCAGGGTCATGAAGCTTGACAGGGTGTTCAATAAGCTGAGATTCCTGAGGAAAGACCTGCTCTGCAGGCTGACTCCCCCCGAGACCGTGAAGGTGCTTGTGGAGCTTCTGGAGGAGCAGCCCGGAAAACTCATGGCTTGGGCCTAACTGGAAACACTTTTAGGGCAATCGGGGGGAAATGATTCATTCAGGTAAGTGAACCCATGAGCATACGAGTAGCAATCGCAGGCGTAGGAAACTGCGCGTCAGCGCTCATACAGGGCGTTGAGTATTACAAGGACGCTAAACGTGACGAGAAGGTCCCTGGCGTCATGCACGTTTTTTTTGGTGACTACCATATCAGCGATATAGAGTTCGTCGCCGCGTTCGAGGTGAACAAGGAGAAGATCGGTAAAGACCTCAGCGAGGCGATTTGGGCGGCACCAAACAGCTGTGCCAAGTTCTCGGATGTACCTGAGACGGGTGTCATAGTCCAGGCCGCGCCAATTATGGATGGCGTTGCACCACACATGTACGAGAGCTTCCGGGCGGACAAGTCCATCGAGACGGTTGATGTCGCACAGGTGCTCAAGGAAACGAAGGCGGACATGCTCATCAATTACTTACCAGTGGGCAGCAATGATGCATCAAAGATGTACGCCCAGGCGTGCCTTGACGCGGGGTGCGCTTTCCTCAACTGCATCCCGGCGTTCATCGCCAGCAACCCCGAGTGGGCTCAAAAGTTCGTCGAGGCGGGTTTACCCGTTGCAGGAGATGATATCAAGAGCCAGGTCGGTGCCACCATCCTTCACAGAGTCGTCGCTCGGCTGTTTTACGACAGAGGCGTACTGCTCGACTCCACATACCAGCTAAACATTGGCGGCAACACTGATTTCGAGAACATGACCGTTGAGAACAGGCTTCATACTAAGAGAGTTAGCAAGACGGAAGCGGTCCAGAGCCTCATCCCATACGATCTCCCCACAAGGATCGGACCCAGTGACTACGTCCCATTCCTGGAAGATCACAAGATCTGCTATATTAGGATCAACAGCCACAGTTTCGGCAACCTACCAATTACGTTTGACGCAAAATTGGTCGTGAACGACAGTCCCAACAGCGCGGGTGTAGTCATTGACGCTCTCAGAGCCGTAAAGATAGCCCTCGACAGAGGCATTAGCGGTCCACTGCTGGGCATCAGCAGCTACAGCTTCAAGCACCCGCCCAAGCAGGTAACTGACGACAAGGCACATCAGTGGGTAGAAGATTATATCGAGGGGAAGGTAGAGCGTTAAAGCCAGAGCTTTAACTCGGCTTCCGCTTCCTCGGGATTACCTGAGGCGTGGATAAGATTCTCCACGGCACGGTCTTCCTCCGTGCTTTTTGCAATGCTATCAACTCCAAGGTCGCCGCGTACTGTTCCCTTGTCAGCGGTGCTTGGGTCTGTGTAACCTGTAATTCTCCTGACCTCCCTGATGGCGTCCTCACCACCAAGCTTGATGGCTAGAACAGGGGCCCTGCTGAAGTAGCCCCTGAGCGCGGTGAGCACTTTCATGCCGTGCGCCTCAGCGTCTTTGATTGAGGGGACTGCTGCTTGGGCCTTCTTCCCTATGCTGAGGGCCATGGTGTCGGGGTAGTGGATGGTCAACCTCTCCTTGGTCACCTTCTCGTAGAACTTCATGTCAAGGACCTTCAGGCCGGCGTCCTCGTAGTACTTGATTATGCTGCCCGCCATGTTCCTCTCAAGGGTGTCGGGCTTTAGGATGACAAGAGTTTCCTGATACATGGGTGAAACGGGTCAGGTTAACCGTTTAAAGGTTTGGCGAATAAAGGGAGAAGAGGTTGTGTCACTTGGAATAGTCATAGGTGATAGCCCGGAAGAGTATAACAGCAAGTTCCTTGATGGAAACAATCGTCAGATTAACACGGCTAGCCTTGTAGAATTCCTTATGGCCCGCCTCTAAGAAATTGCTAACGGGTCTGATTTCATTAACATATGCACCCTTATGGCACCCGGCCCTAGACGGGTACTGAAATCACACACAGGGCATACGAATCTGTCGATGACGTCCTCGCCTTCAGCGAGAGAACAATACTTTCTCAGTTTCTCGGGGATCTGTGTAGCACTCCACGTTTATAGCTGTATTAAATAAAATTTTACCCCGTCAAAATGGGGTAATCTCAAATGAGATCAGGTTTTACCTGCGCTGCTTAGTACTCCAGGCCTCGGTCCACTTCCATTTTCGTGGATCGCGGCGGAGCACGACTGCGCTGGTCAGGCACTTGCTTCCACAGAATCTTAGTACTCTGCCGTCTCGGCGTACAAAGTTCCTGCCAGTGCCAGGTGCGATTGCGGCGCCGCAGAAGCTGCATTTATGGACTTGTGGCATCACGTTTCACCTATCGGATTTTCCTTGCCTCACGCTCTGTCTCGCGTAGAAGCAATTTATCATCGATCCTGACTGGACCTTTGATATTTCTCGTGATAATTCGTCCCTTGTCTCTGCCGTCCTCAATCCTGACTCTCACCTGCATGACCTCGCCAGTCAGACCGGTTCTACCCAGTATCTGAATTACGGTTGCGGGCGTTAGGAGATCAGAATCTTGGCTCATTTTACTTCACTAACTCTGCTAGTTTTGTGACGATCTCGGCAATGAGACTTTCTGCTTCGCCGACCTCTTCGATGGCGGCTGCGGCTGAACCAACGCTGATTCCCAGTGCTGCACCGATGCCCTCTTTGGTTGGAACGTAGACTATTGGTGCCTTGCGCTCCTCACATAGCAGGGGTAGATGGGCAACGATTTCGGGTGGCTGAACGTCCTCTGCGACGAGGACTAGCTTGGCCTTGCCCCTTTCGATGGACTTTGTGGCCTCGTTGGTGCCTTTTCTGATCTTTCCTGATTCAGTTGCGATTTTTAGTGCTTCGTAAGCCGCTTCCGCGACTTCCTTCGGTACTTCGAACCTTACGTAGAAAGGCTTCGAAGGATCTATATCTCCGGACATTTCATTTCCCTCAGTAGGTGTTATCCCATACCAGTCCGTTGTTTATTAAAGATTTCGCTGATTAACAGAATTGTGCAAAATCGCATATTTATGAAACAGAGGCGGACTGTGCCTCTTTGATCTCGTTGAATTCTCGGAAAATATCCCCGTACATGGCACAGAAGTACTCGCAGGCTTCCATGGAACCCGCTTGACCTGACTCAGTGAGCTTGTATATCTTTTTCCTGCCCTCTTTCTTGGTTTCAACCATCCCCTGTTTCTCAAGCTCCTTGAGAGCCGGGTATAACGTACCTGAGTTGGGCTTCGTGCCTCGCATCCTCTTAAGCTCCTCGGCAACCTCCTGGCCGTACATATCTCTCTTCCTGAGCATCCACATGATGCTAAACGAGAGGTACCCCCTCATATCGCAGCAAGACGGCGGGCAGCATGGCGCACTCAGTTTCTCATCAGTCACAAGACATATTGGACGCCCGATACTTTTATATATTTCAGTTTTTAAGTATTGGATATCCAACAATATGAGGATAAAAAATGTCAAATCAAGAGATTAAGAAGGAAGTCCAGATTAGATATGGACAGCACGCGTTACGTGCCCAGGCCCAGCAGGCTTCGTGTTGCGGCCCACAGACCAAACAGGCGTCATGCTGCGGTTCAGAGGCCCAGAGTAGTGCCTGCGGATGCGGTCCAGGGGTATCATACACCCAGAGCATAGGGTACAGCTCCGGCGAGACTAGCGGATTACCAGGTTCAACAGTCAACGCTGCCGCTGGTTGCGGCAACCCGCACGCCATTGCAGAGTTAAAGGAGGGCGAGAGCCTCTTGGACCTAGGTTCAGGCGGTGGAATAGATGTGTTCATCGCATCAGAGAAGGTTGGACCAACAGGCAGGGCTGTAGGCGTCGATATGACAGAGGAGATGCTGGACCTAGCGCGAAAGAGTGCCCAGGAAATGAGGCTAGAGAACGTGGAGTTCAAGAAAGGGGACATCGAGGACCTTCCGTTCGGCGATTCCGAGTTTGACGTAATCATCAGCAACTGCGTCATCAACCTTGCACCAAACAAGGACAAGGTGTTCAGGGAGGCTTACAGGGTTCTCAAGCCAGGTGGCAGGATAGCTGTGTCAGATATAGTGACCCTGGGAGAGATGCCCGAGGAGATGAGGAAGGATATGGATAGCTGGGCAAGCTGCGTCTCAGGAGCGATTGAAGCAGACCTTTACCTGGACAAGCTCAGGGACGCCGGCTTCACCGATGTGAAGATCGTCTCCCAGAGGGGATCAGGACATGTGTTCAGCGCTGAGGTCGAGGGTCACAAACTCCAATGAGGAAAAAGATTGAAACAATAGCACCAAACTACTGCCATAACGTCGAAGGGGATTGCAAGGAAAAAGATATTGAGGGATTTATGTTAAAATCCAAGAACATATCCAGATCTCCTCCGAATGCAGGAGGCCATGAACTCCATGGAAGGCAGGACATACACCCGAGACCAGGTTATTGAAAGAATAATCGGGTACTACGGGAAATTCGTCCCCTTCTTACCCTATTTATGGGCATAATATGCCTTGAATGGCTTGGATTCATCCACCCGACAGTAACCGAAACGCTCGAACTGGAACATGTCATCGGGCTTCATATCCTCCACTGATGCCTCGGCGATACCATCCGCGACTGATGCATCAGCCATCACCACTTTTGCTTTCACACCAACATTTATTGGTAGCCAGTTTACGAATGGAGCTTTCTCCTCCCGTGCGATCAGGTGATCCAGTGAATGGAACTCCGCGGTGATCGCGTCACCCACATCAGTAACTTTAACGTTGGCGATGCCCATGAGGCGTACAAGCATCCCGTCTAAGAGCTTTTCCGCGTCAGCTCCGGGGATTACAAGGCTCACCACTCCGTCTTCAGGAGCAAGTGGATATTCCCTTGTTCCTCTGTCCGGGTAATCCGGGTGAACAGGAAGCTTTGCGACAATCGTCTTCTTGACGCTCCTAACATTGAGCACGACCGGGTCACGTATGAACCCGTACCTGTTGCTGGTCTTCTCGATGATCTTCCTGTTGGTGGATGCAAAGTTGTCCCAGCTGATGGAAACGTTGACTGGCTTCGGCCCCACGTGGAGCATTGTCGCCCTGATGGTCTCGGGCTGGATGCCCCTCTTCCTCAGCGCCACCAGTGACCCGAGCCTCGGGTCGTCCCATCCTGTATAGGTGCCGTCCTCAATACCCACACGCATCTTGGACTTGCTCAGGATACCTGCTTCTAACCCCAACCTGCCTACGTTGATGATCTCGGGGTACTGCCATCCAAGGTGCTTCTGAAGCCACCTCTGACGGGTTGTGTTCACGTCGTGCTCCTTGCCTCTGATGATATGGGTTACGCCCATAAGGTGGTCGTCAAGGCCGCAGCTGAAGTTGTAGAGGGGCCAAACACGATACTTTGTGCCCTGCCTCGGGTGGACAGCCGTGCTGATTCTCAGCGCGGGCCAGTCCCTTACAGCGGGGTTTGGGTCCTGTAGGTCCGTCTTGATTCTAACAACCGCGTCCCCTTTCTCATATGTGCCGTCAAGCATCATGTTCCAGCGCCTGAGTTGCTCTTTCGGGTGTAGCTCCCTGCACGGGCATGCCTGTTTTGCCATGTACAGCTCACGGAACTTGTCCACCGCACAGTCGCATACATAGGCGTTGCCGTCCGCAAGGACTTTCTCGGCATACTCGTAGTAGAGCTCGATCCGGTCAGACTGGATGTATTTCTCGTCCACCTTGACCCCAAGCCAACCTAGATCATCAAGGATCTTGTCGTACATCTCAAGGATTGGCGGCTTCACCTCAGCGCTGGTGTCCTCGAACCTGAGAATAAAGTGGCCTTTGTACATCTTGGCGTACTCGTCGCAGAAGATAATAGGCTCAGCTGATCCCAAGTGTAGTGCGCCGTCTGGATTTGGCGCGAACCTGGTTTTGACTATTGGCCATTTGCTTATGTTTTCAAGTGGCGGGAGAACTTTTTCGGCCTCCACGATCTTCTTTTTCTCCAGCAGCTCGGGGTTGTTATCCTCGACATACGTCTGCTGCTGTTCCTGTGTCCACGAGTTTACCTCTCTAATCGTTTTCTGTATGATGGGCATTACTTCCTTGACCCTGGGCTTCAACTCGGGATATTCGGCCAGAATCTTCCCAATGACTGAGCCCGGCTGCGCCTTCCCATCGTGCTGAGAGGCATTGTGGGCGGCAAATTTCGAGGTAGCCGCCTTGATATCATCGTTAGACATGGACACTGTTAGTCCCGATGAATAGAATTGGAATCTCTATTATTCCTTTCTAATACTCGCGCTGGACGAAATAATTAACAAGGTCAACGAGATCCTGCTTGGAAGGACCCTCAGGGATAGCCTTGATGCTCTCAAAGGCGCTCGCTGTGTACTTTTCGGCCTCATCTCTTGCGTACTGGATGGAACCAATCTCACCAAGTGTCTTGACCACGGCATCGATACCAGCCTTTGATGCGCCCTCCACGCCTACTGCCTTCGATAAAACTTGCATCTGCCTCTCATCGGCGTTTGCCAGTGCATGGATCATGATCAGGGTCTTCTTTCCCTCCCTGATATCGCTCCCAACCGGCTTGCCCAGCTTGGACTCGTCCGCAGTGATGCCCAAGATATCGTCAATTATCTGGAACGCCAACCCGGCGTCCCACGCAAAACTACCCAACGCGGTTATCTGGGCCTTCGACGCTCCACCCGCGAGAGCTCCCACCTCGGCGCACGCCATGAACAGGGCGCTGGTCTTGCCGCCGATCATTTGAAGATAGTCGTTCTCTGTCACATCCATGGCCTGAGGGAAGCTTATGTCCAGCGCCTGGCCCTCACAGAGGAGGATGATGGAGTCCGTCATCTTGCCGAGAGCCGAAACGATCTCATCAGATCCCATATGAGCCGGAGCGTGGTCAAGCACCGACTGGTAGACCTTTGCGAAAAGAAGGTCACCCGCCAGGATAGCCATGGGTTCACCGAATTTCGTGTGAACCGTTGGCTTGCCCCTGCGTAGCTCGTCGTTGTCCATGACATCATCATGCACCAGAGTAAAGTTGTGAAGTATCTCAAGGCTTGCCGCGAACGGGATCGCGTACTTTGCCAGCCCACCGACCGACTCACATGATTTAATCACGAGATAAGGCCTCAGCCTTTTTCCACCAGCGGAGATGAGATACCTGCTGGCCTCGTAGAGGCTCTCAGGCTCCCTTGACATCAGTATGCTCTGAATGAATCGGTCAACTGGCTCGGCGTTATTCACCAGTTTCTGTTTGATATCGTCTCCGCGGGACATTGTCGAAAGATAGACCGAATGGAACGAACTTAAATTGTTCTATACGCGGGTGACGTACTCAGCGACATCAAAGCCTCTCCGTTTAAGCCACTCGGCGGTCCTGCCAAGGACCACAACAGGCACATTTCCAAGCTCATGAACGTTCTTGGCGCCCACAAGGAACATTACCACCTTGATCTCCCTGAGGATGTGGTCAATATGATCTGACAGCACCTCCCTACCCTCGACCGCCTTCTCTAAGAACGGCTTCGCCATGCCCCCCAGACTTGCCCCCAAGGCGATAGATTTTACCACCTCAACGCCGGTCCTGAGTCCTCCACTGGCGATGATCTCAAGGTTTGTCTTGTTTGATGTTTCTATAACACTTATAGCGGTGGGTATCCCCCAGTTCCAGAGTGCCTGACCAAGGTACTCCATCTCCTTCTTGCCCACTTCTTTGGCGATGTGGTACTCCACGGCCGACCATGATGTCCCCCCGACACCACTGATCTCAATGCCTGAAGCCCCTGCCTTCTGCATCTTCACGGCGTCCTCCCACGCGATACCAGCCCCAGTCTCCTTCATGATGATTGGTGTCGAGACCTCGCGTGATAACTCCTTGATCTTTGCGTAGACCCCCCTGTAACCTGTATCACCGTCCACCTGCACCGCTTCCTGGAGGGGATTCATGTGAAGTGCAAGCGCATCCGCCTCTACCATGTCAATGCATGTCTGGACCTCCTCGGTCCCCCATCCCAGGCTGAGCTGGGGGGTGCCAACGTTGGCTATGACGAAAGTTGTTGGGGCTTTTTCCCTGACAACTCTGAAGGTGGGAACGGTCTCAGGCTGGTCCACGGCTATTCGCTGGCTGCCGACGCTGATTCCTATCTGCTTTTCCTCGGCTACCTCCGCCAGGACCGCATTGATAATCTTTGCCTCCTCAGTACCACCCGTGATTGCGCTGATAACAAGTGGTGCAGCAAGCTTCTTACCCAGGAAACAGGCATTCAGCGAGACCTCGTCAAGATCGATCTCAGGGAGCGCCCTGTGGATGAGATGAACGTCCTTGAACCCAGTAGAAATATCGGTCTCAACCTCCTCCTCCAGACTGATACGCAAGTGGCGAAGCTTTCTCTTCTCGATTCCGCTCATGGCACTATAGAGTCAGGACCGTGCCAATTACCTTTTCCCCTCTGAGGGCCGACCTGACCCGTCCAGGCACAAAAGCATTTACCATTAATACATCGGCACCGCCCCTGACCGCCTCAGTTGCCTCCGAGAGCTTGCCCAGCATGCCGCCGGTGACATCGGTGTGGGTAGTGGCCCCAACGTTTGCCTCGTGGCTACTGATTGAAACCGTTTCAATTAACATTGCATCAGGGCTCAGTTTTGGATTATCCGTGAAGATACCGTCAACATCAGAGCCGAAGATTACCCTGTCCGCCCCTAGGTTGTTGGACAATTTAGCAATCAATTGGTCACCTGAGAGGATAGCAAAGGTTTGCTGGGAGTCCAGCACCGCGTCTCCGTATAGAACGGGCACCAGCCCCAGCTCAATGAAACCCTTGATCAGCCCAATGTCCAACTCGTTAAGTCTCTTGCTGTCTGTACGTATCATCGAGGAAGGGCTGATAGCGAATGCAGGGACACCCGCCTTTAACAGTAGGTCAACGATTACCTGGTTGAGCTTCACCATGGCCTGATGGGTCTCGCTGAACCCGAAAAACTGGCTCTTATCCACCAATCCGTCGGCAATTCCGTGTTTCTTCGCGACGGGGTGACCGAAGCTGCCTCCTCCATGGACTATGACGATCGGGTATGTATCTGCCTCGGCTATCTCCATCGCCAAGCGTTGAATGTTTCCAGTGTGTGCGGACATGTACTTGTCCTTGTGCGTCACCACGCTACCTCCGAGTTTAAGAATCAGCATAACATAACCTCAATTCAGTTCCAAAGCCTCGACAACCAGTGGGCATCAATAGGAGGATAGAATTAAAAACTTTGATAGGTTAAGGCAAGTTGGTAAGGAAAGATAGCGCCCACATTCAACAGAGGAACAGTTTAGATAGGGGAACACACAGGCGAGCCATCCAGTGAGATCGAAAGGGTATACGATAAAAATACGTAATATTAATTGAAATAAATATGGGGAATCATTTCTTCCTTTTGAAGATCATCCCTATGTCCCCGAAAGTGAACCTTGCCGTGATTATCCGCTCGGTACTGAATATCCTGGCTGCTATGTAGAGTAACGCCACGGTCCAGATGCTGATGAAGAGGATGCTCCTCATGACTACAAAGTACTCTCCTAGGAAGGCGGCCTTTGCCGCGATCATCGTGTGGGTGTACGGTATAGCTAGTAGTATGTACTGGAACGATAGGGGCAACATCTCGATGTCGCTGAACATGAGGACCAACGCTGGTACCATGATGGGTGTAATGAGGACACTAGTGAAACTCTGTGCACTCCTCACGTTGTCAGCGAAGACCGCCACACTCAGCGCCATCGCCAACGCCGCAATTAACGTCACGAAGATTACGATCCCTATGAGCAGGAAACCGAAGGGGGTCATTCCCATGTTCACGTCCGTGAGACTCATACTCTGGGCATCTGGCACGAAGCTGAATGCAGAGTTCATGTAGGAGCCGAACCCGATTAGGTAGCTGACTGATCCGGCGAGGGCGATGACGATGCTCCCGCTTAGCTTTCCTCCCAGTATAGTCATCCTGCTCACTGGCAGAGTCATGAGAATTTCAAGAGTTTTCTGTTCCTTCTCAAGTGCGATGCTTGTTGCTGCCATCTGTATGGCGAACATCACCATCATCATGACCATGATGGGTAACATGATGCTCTGGCTCATTACCAGGCTGAATATCGCCATTGGCGGGATTTCTAGTACGTTTCCCTTGAGTATGCTGGCATAGTCTATGGTTATGGGGTTTCTGTAGCCGAGGGGGGTTCCTGCGGCATCGGCGCTCTCGATGAGGTTTTCTATTTTTTGGATGCTGAAGTAGTAGTTGTACACGTTGATGAGGGATGTGACTATATCGGTGCTCTGTGTCTCCGCCATGTTGAGTTTTCTCAGGTTGGCGTAGATCTTGAGTCTCCCTTGTTGACCTAGGGTGACGTTTTCGTTGTACCCATTCGGTATATAGATGAGTGATGAGCTGTCGGTCTCTGTGAACTGAGATAATGCATCCTCAAGATTGGTGGCCTCAATGGGAACGACAAGATTGTCATTATATAGATAGGTCATCAGGGCATCTGTGACTGAACCGTCATCGTCAGTCCAGATTGCGAAGCTTGCGCCTCGAACTGCGCGCTGTACCGATTCCTGACTTACCTGGATTGCGCTTCCCATGATTGGGAATATGATAATGGGCATCAGAATGACGCCTATGAGTATCTTGGGGTCACGGATTAGCTCCTTAACTTCCTTGACAACTAAGGACCATAGTTTATTCAACATGGGTCACCTCCATGAAAACCTCTTCCAGGTTCTGTTTACCGTACTCCTCGATGAGGCCGCGTGGTGTTCCCTCGGCGACGACGATGCCCTGATTGATTAAAGCCACCTTGTGACACATGTACTCCACTTCAAGCATGTTGTGGCTGCTAAGCAGGATTGAAACGCCTTCTTGGTCTGCGTATTGCTTGATCATATTTCTGACGTTGACACTCTGGATGACATCCAGGCCGCTCGTTGGCTCGTCCAGAATTGCCAGTTTTGGCTTCATCATCAGGGTGCGGGCTATGAGGAGCCTCCTCTTCATCCCTTTGCTGTAACCCTTGACCCGCTCATTGAGCCTGTCGCCGAGGTCGCTGATAATCTTGCCCTGCTCAACGATCTCGGCCATCTCGGGCTTGGATTTTGCGTAGAACCCCGCCATGAACTCCAGGAACTCGATCCCGTTGAGTTGTTCGTAGGCTCCGGCCTCCTCAGGTAGGTAGCTGAGTATCTCGCGTACCTTATGCGGTTGCTTGTCAACGTCGAAGCCAAAGACCTTGGCGGTCCCTGATGTCGCGCTGATAAGTGTGCTCAATATCCTCAAGGTGGTTGTCTTACCTGCACCGTTGTGCCCAATGAGGCCGTATATCTCGTTCTCCTTGACCCTGAAACTCGCGCCCCCAAGTGCCTGAACGTTCCCGAAATCCTTTGTGAGACCTTCGGCCTCGATCGCGTACCCGTCCGCCATGGTGATCGGAAGCAAAAACGTTGGCAGGCTAATAAATTGATCAATCTTTCATTACCGATAAAACTCGTTGGTTAACAAACTGTGACCACCATCTGTGAGTCCGTTTTATATGCTGAACTCTTTCAGTTGTATTATGAAGATACTTGCCTTCAACGGGAGCCCCAGAAAGCAACAGGGAATGACTGCCCACCTCCTTGATCTGTTCCTGGATTCAGCCGAGGCTTCAGGTGCCGAGGTAACCAAACACTATATCACAGAACTGGATATCAAGGGCTGCACTGGATGCTTTTCCTGCTGGTGGAAGACACCAGGCAAGTGTATCCATAGGGATGATATGGACTGGGCGCTGCCCGCGATTCTGGATTCGGACATAACCGTGTTCGCCACCCCGGTCTACCATGACAACATCATCCACTACCTCCAGAGACTGAGGGAACGAACACTGCCACTTGCACTTCCCGAGTTCATTCTCAACAATGGCGAGACGAAACACCCTGGCAGGTACAGGAAAAAGAGAAAAACGGTAATAGTCGCCACTGCCGGGTTCCCCGAATCAAGCGCCTTCGAGGTCACAGAGCGTCTGTTCAGGGACGCCACACATATCTTCCTTCCCAGCAGCGTCTTAATGGTGCAGGGAAAGGAGCTGCCCATCATCCAGGACTTCGTTGATGCGGTGAAAACGGCCGCTGACAAGCTCATAAAGGGTGAGAACTTGGATGATGAGTTGAAAAACAGACTCAAAGTGGACTTTCCCCCAGAGGTCAAGGAGATGCTCATAAAACAGCATAACGAAAGTAGCGAGAACATGAAAGCCTGAGTTTTAATACCATAACGAAGCCACTATCGTTGATATCAATGAAAGTGGACTTGGTTATACGGAATGCTAAGCTCGTCTCTCCCCGCGGCATCATTGAGGCAGGTGTAGCGGTAAAGGATGGAAAGGTCAGTGCAATCGCCCGGGACATTCACCTCCCTGACGGTGACAGGGTTATTGATGCACGGGGGCAGTACATTCTCCCTGGTTTCCTGGACGGCCACGCCCACACGTTCCTGCCACCCGAGTCACCCGCAACGGGTATGATGGCAGCGGCAAAGGGCGGCATCACCACCATGCTAGAGATGCCCGGCACACAATTCGGCTGCTTCAATATCGATGAATACAAGCTGAAGCGGGAGACCATGGAGGATGCAGCGTACGTTGATTTTTGCATCCACGCCGGCTGCGCCAGTGGGTACCCAGGGGAGCTCACAAACATGTGGGACGCAGGGGCAACTGGTTCCAAGTTCTTCATCAGCAGCGCGGGCCCCAAATGGCCGCAGACTTTTGACGGCGAGGTTATCGAGCGGTTCAAGGAGATAGCGTCCTTTGGCGGCCTCGCCCTCATCCACGCCGAGAACGACAGCATCATCAGGGACAACGGGAAGAGGCTCAGGGCCGAGGGCAGGAAGGACTTCGCTGCGCACGTCGAGTGGAGGCCGAAGATCAGTGAAGTGGAGGCTGGAAAACGCATGATCGATTACCTTGAGTCTACCGGCTGCAGGGGGATGATTGTCCACACGGGAGCACCGGAGACAGTGTGGTACGCAGCCGAGGCGAGGATACGGGGGGTCGAGGCGTACATCGAGACGTGCACCCAGTATCTTTACCTGACGGAGGACGACGTGAAGAGGAACGGGCCATGGAATAAGTTCGCTCCACCGCCGCGGGGTAAATCAGACCTTGCGGAGATCAGGCGCATGCTTCAAGATGGCAGGATTCAGACGGTTGCCACTGACCACGCGCCATACGGAATCGATCGTAAAGAGGCTGGCCTTGAGGATATCTTCGAGGCACCTAATGGTATGCCGGGGCTGGAGACATTTTTACCGCTGCTGCTCAACGGGGTGAACGAGGGGTGGCTCTCGCTGCCGAGGCTGGCAGCCATCGCGGCGGAGACTCCGGCAAGGCTCTATGGTATCCTGCCGAGGAAAGGGATCCTGCAGCCCGGTGCCGACGCGGATATGGTTTTCGTTGATATGGACAGGGAGGTCAGGATAACCAACGACGACCAGATCACCGCCTGCGGCTGGACGCCCTACGACGGGTTGAAGGTCAAGGGATGGATGACCAGGAGCATCATCAGGGGAGAGGTGGTCATGGAGGACGACCAGGTCCTGTCAATGGAAGGCTCGGGCCAGTTCGTCTCTAGGCTCGACGCATAGAACGCTTACCGGGCTTTCTCTTCAGCTCTGTCCCGCATATGGGACAATCGAGCTCCTTCTGTGGACCGTCAAAATACTTGTAACAGCCGGGGCAGTAGTGGACCCACTGGAACCTCTTCTTGATTCCCCGTGTGATCAGGCCCCTGTGTTTGATGCCCAGCTCGTCGCTGAGGTTCTGCACTGAGTAGTCGTCGGAGATAACGGTGGTGTCATACTGGGTGCTCATCTGAAGTGCCAGTGCGATGACCGAATGGTCCGTTTCTGAGAGGGCTTTCACCTCTCCCAGCTCTCGTGAGGTGCTCAACACTCTCTGGAGGAATTCGTCGTTGGGGTTGGTGACCTTGATCTTGCCCGTCTTGACCCAGTTCTCAAGTCGTATCTTGGCCATATCGTCCTTGACCTCGTCCATAACGAAGTAGGTGGTGAACAGTTTGGTGGTATTATCGCTGCTATCAAACCCCTGTATGAAGGAGCTGGTATCTAAAACCAGAGCCATCAAGGCATTCACTCGGTCCTGAGGTGGAATATGCGTCGTCTGATTCGCGTATAGAACGGCTTGAACCTGATGAAGTTGGCCCTGTTCTCGCTCACCGTAGCCTCGATGATGCTCAGAGGCTTCAGCGGGATGTAATGTCTGCCGTCAACTATGGCCACCGCGTTGCTCCTGGGCTTTAATAGCTCGATTGTGACCGTTGACTCCGGCGGGACCACTATGCTTTTGAAGTAACTGTAAGGGCAGATGGCCGTAAGGCTGAGCCCTTGTACTCCCGGTGCGACTATCGCGCCCCCAGCGGACATATTGTAGGCCGTGCTCCCTGCGGGTGTGCTGAAGATTATTCCGTCCGTCTGTATGTCGGTGATGTGTTCGTTGTCCACGCTGAGCCTGGTGAGAAGCATTTTGCTTGGCATGCTGCACGCGATAAGCAGCTCGTTCAACGCGTCGGGGAATGCGTCGTCCATGTTGAGGCCCCAGCTCCTGACCTTGAGGTTCTCCTCGATGGTGTACTCTCCCTGTAAATAGCTCTGGATGGCCTCGGAGTACTCGTATGGCTGTATTTCAGCTAGGAACCCCCTGCGGCCCATGTTCACCCCGAATAGCGGGGTCTTGGGGTCTTTCATCTCCATTGCTGTCTTGAGAATCGTACCGTCGCCGCCCACCGTTATGATGAAATCTCCATCAAGATCCTGGAGGTTGGTGTTGTGGTTCTGCAGCTCCAGCGCGAGAGCTGTATCAGTCTCAACTGATACCTCGATCTCCTGGTCTTCAAGGTAAGCTATGATCTCCCTTGTGAGCTCAATGGAACCGTCTGTGTCGGTCCTTGATACGATGCCAGCCCTCATTTATTTCAATCCGTTTAGATGATTCAAGAGATTTAAAGTCTCACTTAACCGGGAAAGCCGTACCTGCCTAGGAGGGGGACGTAGACCACCTTCATCAGGCTCTTCCGGGTTAACCCTATCTCCGTTTTGTGCACCAACAGCAGGTCCTGCCCCTCCATTGACCTCCCTCCCACGGGCGCGATGAGTCTGCCCCCCACGTCGAGTTGGGTGAGCAGCGGTGGGGGAATATCGGGAGTTGACGCCGTGACACTAATGGCGTCATAAGGGGCAAGCTCGGTGTAGCCCAGTGAGCCGTCACCCAGGATCACCTCCACATCATAACCTGCCATCTTCAGGTTTCTCTCTGCAAACGCGTGTGTCTCCTTGTTGATCTCTACGGTGATCACGATGCCATCAGCCTCCACCAGCTCCTTTGCCAGTGCGGCACCGTACCCGGATCCCGCTCCGATCTCAAGTACCTTCATCCCGGGTTCAAGTTTGAGTGGCTCGTATGTAGTTGGGTACATGTATGGAGCACTGATGGTCTGCCTCCCGTCGCCCGGGATGGGAAAAGGCCTGTCGATGTACGCATAGTCCCTGAACCTGGGGTCCATGAACTCCTCCCTTGGCACTACGAGTACGGCCTCCTCCATTTGCTTTGTCTGGATATAGCCCCCTCGTTTGTACCTGTCAACCATGTCTATGCGAGACCGGGAGAAATCTGTCATAATAAGTGTGTACAAAGGGAAAGTTTTGAGTGTATTGATAAAAAGGGGTTATCGGGGCAATGTAATTGCGCCAGCCTTCCTGAGCTCCTCGATCTCCTCATCGGAATAGCCCAGCATCTCGCTGAGGACTTCCTTGGTGTGCTCACCCAGCTGTGGGGCGGGTAACCTGTAAGTAGCGGGGGTCTCGCTGAGCTTAACCGGGAAACCGGGCATCCTCACAGGGCCCGCTGTTGGGTGGTCATATTCGATGATTGATCCCCTTGCCTTAACGTGGGGGTCCTCGATGGCCTCTGCGATGTTGTAGACGTGTGCGACAGGTACACCTACGGAGCCGACCTTGTCAACTACTTCTTGGACCGTCAGGTCATTGAGCCAGTTTTCAAGTACTTCGCTTCCCTCTCCCAGGTCATCGACTTCCATGGCCTTCATGAGCCTACCATGCATCTGGGGGTCAGCCGCCAGGTAGACCCATCCGTCCTTGCACATGAAGTTGCCCCATGTCCTTGGACCGGGCATCCTGTTTGCCTGCCTGACGTGGGGTAGCTGTCCGCTGAGAGTGAACCCTGTGATCTGGACGCCGTTGAGTGCCAGCATAACGTCTAACTGGGATACGTCAATGAGCTGTCCCTTGCCCGTCTTGTCTGCGTGCCTGAGCGCGCCTAAGATGGAGATAACCGCGTACAGGGCTGGGTCCAGGTCACCGTGATAGGAAGCGGGCACTATTGGCTTGCTGTCCGCCTCTATATTGTCAGCCGTGAGCTTCGTCCAGCCGCTGTAGCTCTCCGCGATGGGCGCATAGCTGGTTCTGCTGGAGTATGGGCCGTCAAGGCCGAAACCGCTGAGACTGGCGTAGATGACCTTTGGGTTGATCTTCTTTGCCTCCTCGTAGCTGAGTCCCAGCTTGTCGAGGGTGCCCCTCTTGAAGTTCTCCACGATTATGTCGCACTCGGCGACCAGCTTCTTGATTATCTCAAGTGCCCTCGGGTCCTTCATGTTAAGGGCCACGTCTTTCTTGTTCCGGTCCAGGTAGTGGAATGTGCTGCTGAGGCCGCCATAGAGGTCGGCGCTCATCCTTACCATCTCGCCCCATGGGGGCTCGATTTTTATGACCTCGGCTCCCATATCGGCCATGATCATAGTTGCCATTGGACCGAAGTACACGTGTGTAAAGTCTAGAATCTTTATGTCGTCTAACATACCCATTCTTGAATCGCCATCAGTGGATGGGTGATTACTCTTAAAGTTTATGAGAGCGGAGATTTAGGTTGTTAAAACAGGGAAAACAATAAGCGGCTATATGACTGAAGGTAGCTATGAAACGCAGGTTCGTCAACCCATTCAAAATCCAGGGCAGTTGGTTCAAGGGCAACGTCCACACCCACTCTGTCGCCTCTGACGGTACAAAGACCTCCGAGGAGCTCGTAGAGATGTACCGCGGGGCAGGCTACCATTTCCTATCAATCACAGATCACAGCATCGTTCTAGACATCAGCGAACTAGACGGGAACGGGCTGCTGCTCATACCCGGCGGCGAGATGTGTGTAGGCAGGTCAGAGGTCGGTACAACATACCACATCGTGGCCCTCGGGGTGGTTGAGAACCTTCCGTTCAAGGATTTCGATCACGACGTGGACCCGCAGGATATCATTGACCACACGAACGCGGTCGGTGGAATATCAATAATTGCACACCCGTATTGGTCAGGGCTCAACCATGGCGACCTGATGAAGCTCAGCGGCTATAACGGAGTGGAGATATACAACATGAGCTGCGAGTACGAGAGGAACACAGGGCTATCCGGCTCATATATTGACGGAATGATCGCCGCAGGCAAGGAGCCGTACATCTATGCGGTGGATGACCAGCACGCCGCGGGCAGGGAGCAAGTGCCCATTGACGCCTGCGGTGCCTGGATAAACGTCAAGACCGAGTCGCTTTCTGTCAAGAATATTCTGGACGCTCTTAAGAAGGGTCATTTCTACTCAAGCACTGGGCCCGAGATTAAGGACATAAGCATCGACGGGGACGGCGTGATATCGGTTGAGTGCTCGCCCGTCAGGTACATTAGCTTCGTCTCAACGCCATCCCTGGGTATGAAGTTCCACGCCGAGGGAGAGCCATTGACAAATGCTGTTTACCCAGGTCGCCCCGGTGAGACTTACGTCAGGGTTGAGGTCACGGATTATGAGGGCAGGACCGCGTGGTCCAACCCAATCTACAACTCTTAGACGGGTTTCCTGTAGATGTAGAGGCCCCAGTTCAGGGTGTCCCTTGCCCATTTGAGGTAGACCTCGCGGTACTTTTTCGCGTTTTTTATTATCTCGGCGTTATCAGGGTCATCGGGGTTTGCATCCACGTAATCAGCGGCGGACCACCAGTGGAGTGACTCGTAATAGTCCCAGTCCTCGTGGTCGCTGGTCAATGTGTAGCCGCACGTGAGACCGAACTCATCGCCCATCAACACGTTCTCCATGTGGGTGTGGAAGGTATCCCGCTCCATCTCGTCAGCCTTCAGGTACTCGGGCGATGGCTCCTTGAGCCAGTAGGGCTCCCCAGCTATGATGAGCCCTCCGGGCTTCGTCATTTTCGTGAGCGCCTCAAGTGTGCCCCTGATGCCGCCGTATATCCAGCTGGCCCCCATGCAGCAAGTAAGGTCGAACCGCTCCTCGGTCTTGTAGTCAGCGGCGTCCATGAACAGATACTCTATATCCGCGTCAGGTGCCCTCGCCTCCTTGTTCGTCTTGCAGTCGCTGACGCAGTAGGGTGACTTGTCGATCCCAATTCCGGTGATAGCGTAGAGCTTGTTCAACCTAAGGAGGAATTCCCCTTTGCCGCATCCAACATCCAGAACCCTTCCTCCCTGAGGCAGGTCAAGCAAATCGATGAAACGGTCGAGCTTTGTGCTCCGCATGGGATTCATGATGAGTTGTCTCTTGTGGACAACGTCCATGAGCTTCCAAAAGTCCATGGAGAATATGATGGGTTGATGAATAAAATAGGTAGGGGTTAGGCCCTCTGGATCTCGCCGCGGACCGTCACGATGAGCTTCTGCGCTGGGATCAGCTTGCCTGACGCCTTCAGTGCTAGCTCGGCGATTCTCTGCAGCCCGCCGCAGCAGGGTACTTCCATGGTTGCTACGGTCATGCTCTTGATATCGTTCTGTTTTAGTATCTCGGTTAGCTTGTCCACATAGTGCTGGCCGTTGTCGAATTTCGGGCACCCGATTGCGATCTTCTTTCCCTTGAGCAGGTTTCCGTGTAGCGTCGGGTATGCAACTGGGACACAGTCGGCCATGATGAGCAGGTCAGCTCCGTTCCAGAACGGTGCCTTGATTGGTACCAGATTTAGCTGGATTGGCCACTGGCCAAGGGTTGAGCCCTGTGGGGCTGCCTCAACTACTGGATCGGATGCACGCTCGTTTTCCGTGCTGAACGCGTGTGTGGTGGAGCAGTTGCACGCCGGAGCTAACTCCTCCTTTTTCATGGCCGCAAGATGCTCGTGTACGGCCTCCTCGTCGAACTCAACGGCCTCTCTCTCGATGATCTCGATGGCGTCCTGCGGACAGTGCCCCAGGCACGCGCCCAGCCCGTCACAGTACGCGTCTGTCACGATCTTTGCCTTTCCATCTATGATCTTTAGCGCGCCCTCTTCGCAGTTGGGGATGCAATCGCCGCATCCGTTGCACTTTTCCTCGTCAATCTTAACTATTTTTCTCAGTACCATGTTATTCACCATGAAGGTTATTTCATATGATGATTGTATCATACATATATAAAGATATCCCAGTCTCAGGCAATAAAACCTAAAACATGAAAGGTCCAATTAATGCCATGGACATCAAGGCCATCCTGGAGAGTCTTCCCGATACGATCAGGAAAATCCCCGGCGCCTTGAGGAAAGCTATCGTCGATTACCAGGAGAGCTACCACAAGGGCGTGGAAAAGTTCGGTGTATGGTGGACCGTATTCCACCTGAGCATGTGGTCTTTCGTAGCCATCTTCATCATGGCAGCAATACTGATACTGGTCGTTTACCTGCCCAGGTTAGAAATGCTGCTCCTATGAGACGGCTCCCCAGAGCTTGTCCCCCACATAGTGCAGGTTCTTAATCACCTTGCCCTTCTTGGATGCCTCGATATCAGCACTAGACTTGTTAGCGATGCCGATGGCCAACGCCTTGCCGTGGTTTATGTCCCTGATGACCACGAGATCTCCCTCATCGAATGACCCTATCTCAGTTATCCCGGGTGCCATCACGTCCGCGCCGTTGCAGACGAACCGGATCGCACCCATGTCAACAACAACTTTCGGGATACTATCCAAATACGAGCCGCCCAGGAACGGGTAAATCCCGTTCTCGTCCTTGACGAACTCGATTGACTCGTCGAAGAGATAAAGCTCCTTGTCTTCGAACTTAGCGGTCTCCACCTTTCCGGCCTGGAGGTCACTGAATGTACCTGAAAGCCCAGCCAGGAGTTTCTTGGCCGCTTTTCGTTTCATTGATTGGCGTTTGCGGATCAATTTGAGATGAATAGATTTCAGGGTATAAAAATGGGTCTTAGAGGGACTCTGTGAATCGCTTGACGCGGTCCACGACGTCCGTCAGAACAGCGATATCCCTCACAAGGGGCACTCTGATGTAGCCATCCGTGTCAGTGCCGAACCAGCTTCCAGGACTCAACAAGCAGTTTTCCTCCTTGTGGAGTCTGTCAACGAACTCCTGGCTACCCAGTCCTGTGCTCCTTGCGTCGAACCAGGCGTAGAACGCGCCCTCGAACTTGTGGCAAGGGAATCCAAGGTCATCGATTGCCTTGCAGAAATAGTCCCTCCGTCCCTGGTATATCTGCCTCCGCTCCTCAACGTACCCGAAATCGCCCTTCAAGGCTGCCATACCGGCAGCATACACGAAGTGGGCTGGGCGTGGGCCCGTCATCTTGGCGATGCGTTGGGCCTTGTCGAGATACATCTCTGGGACGATATCGTAGCCCAACCTCCACCCAGTCATGCTGAATGTCTTGCTGAAGCTCATGATGTTGATGGTCCTCTCCTTGACTTCCTCGCTAATGCTTGCGGTGCTGATGAACTTTGCGTCGTCGTAGACGTAGTGGAGATATATCTCGTCGCTCAGGATGGCCATGTCGTTCTCGATGGCAAGGTCTGTTACATACCTGAGCTCCTTCTCGTTGAACACGGTGCCTGTGGGGTTGCCTGGGTTGCATATGATGACAGCCTTGGTCTTTGGTGTGACCTTGTCTGCTATCTCGTCCAGCTTCGGTCTG
>Ga0209249_1000862_pt1 | contig 33407 bp, 29 predicted proteins | sample SaaInlV_200m_DNA_4_FD_184653 | JGI IMG/M metagenome (GOLD analysis project Ga0209249, IMG submission 184653) | Marine microbial communities from expanding oxygen minimum zones in the Saanich Inlet - SI037_S3LV_200m_DNA (SPAdes) (version 2) | ecosystem: Environmental > Aquatic > Marine >...
AAGAACCAGAACGAACATTTTCTCAAGAAGAAACTAATCAACAACCAGAACAAACATTTTCTCAAGAAGAAACTAATATTATTCAAGCTGAAGAACCAGAACAAACATTTTCTCAAGAAGAAACTAATATTATTCAAGCTGAAGAACCAGTTCAAGAAACTATTCAAGAAACTGTAGAACCAATTATTGAAACTCAACCTCTAACCGAAGAAAAACCAGTAGATCAATTAGATGTAGACCATTTCATTAGTAATGCACAAAAAGCTCAAGAGATTATTGAACAACAACCAATCCAAGAACCACCAAGAGTAGTAAGTACCTTAAATCCTATTCAACAACCAGAACAACCAACCATTCAAGAAACTGTAGAACCAGTAAAAACTGAAAAAGAATTAGATGTAGACCATTTCATTAGTAATGCACAAAAAGCTCAAGAATCTATGAAAGAATCAGTAGAACCTGATCAAATTCAGAAACCAGATGATACTGAAGAATTATTACAAAGATTAACGATGGGAAAATCAACTGCTTCCAGAGCAGTTCAAGATAATAGTGAAGATACTAAAGAAAATCCATATATTTACAGGCAAGGGCATCCGCATTTAGATTCGCATACAGACTTAGATAAGATAAGAAAAATAACAGAAAAACTATTTTTTAGTTCAGACGAAGGTGCAAATAAGATGAAAGAGCACAGAAAGAAGACTAAATTTTCAATATGATCTGTAGCACATAGAATTCTCTATATGTTAATGAACCCTAGGAAGAGACCCGAAAGTTTCTTCCTGGGGAAAAAGAGGTGATAATATTTATGATGTAAATGGACTATTTAAATCTTTCTATTGTTGCTATTCCTTAATAGTAACAGAAAAACGAGGCTGGGAAAGTTTAAATACTAATTGGTTTTTAAATGAAATATGGAAGATAGAATCTATGATTTATTAGTAAAAAAAGATGATGTGACCTGGCAAAGTATTATTTATGAGTTAGTTAAATCTGGAGAAATGGATCCTTGGGATTTAAACGTAAGTAACCTTTCTGCAAGATACATTAAAGCGATTAAAAATTTAAAAGAACATAACTTTTTCATATCTGGAAAAATGGTTCTTGCGTCCGCATTACTACTAAGAATCAAATCTGATAAATTTCTTAATGAACATATAGCAGATTTTGACAGCATATTATATCCTCCTGAAGAAGATTTATTATTAGAAGAAGAAAACGATTTAAAATATGCAATTGAAGGAAAAGAATTTCCAAGACTTTTAATCAAAACCCCTCAACCGAGAAAAAGGCAAGTAACATTAAACGAATTAATGAAAGCCTTAGAAAAAGCATTAGAAGTTGATGAAAGAAGAAGAATTAAAAGAATCTACGAAATTCCGGTTATTCAAGAAGCAGTAATGCCAAAAAATGTATATAATATTTCAGAGTTAATTCAATCGGTTTATGAAAAACTAGTTTACATATTCTCTAAAAAAGAAAAAATTAGGTTTAGTGAATTATTAGAGACAGATACAAAAGAAGATAAAGTTATGACTTTCATACCATTACTCCATCTTTCAAGTCAACAGAAAATAAACATGTATCAAGAAAAACCATTTAGTGAAATTCAAATCACTTTAATGGATTAATTCTTCATTGAGAAATTTAAAACATTCATTCACAGTCATTAATTTCTCTTCACCAGTAACCATATTTTTCAATTTAACTTTTTTCTCTGCAAGTTCTTTTTTACCAACAAACACCACGTAATTAATTCCTGCCTTAGAGGCATAATTCAAGTTTTTACCAATTCCTCTCTGTAATAGATCAATATCAGTTTTAATCCCTCCGCCTCTAAACTTCTCTACAATCTCTCTAGCCTCATCAAAACAACCAATTGAGATTACATAAACATCGACAACAGTATTACTTCTAACTTCATTCTCCTTTTCAGCCTTAATTTTTAATACATCACTCAAAACATCTAATCCAAAAGAAATTCCTACAGCAGGATACTCATTAGAATCACCGATGAAATCTCCAATCATTTTATCATATCTTCCACCAGAACCTAAACTAGAAGTTATTCCGTAATCTTTTCCATCCTCCAAAAAGAATTCATAAATAGTTCCGGTATAATATGTTAAACCTCTTGCCAAATCTAATGAAAAATTCAAACCATCAACTTCAGAAAATAATTTTCTTAAATTTTCCAAACCTTCATTCTCTCCAATAATCTCTTCAACAAACTCAAACTTCTCAGAATTATCTCCTTCAAATAAAACAATCTCCAATAACTTATTACTATCTTCAACACTTACACCAATAGCATCAATAAGTTCTTTCTTAACTGCTTCAACTCCAACTTTATCCAACTTATCTAAAACCAAAATAACTTTATTCAAATTCTTTTTATCAATTCCAACACTCTCAACTAAAGCATCTAAGACTCTTCTATCATTAACATCAATATTAACTTCAACTCCAATGTTTTCAAAAACATCCTTAGTGATATTCATTAATTCAACTTCCGCCACATAGTCTTTACACCCAACTACGTCTGCATCACATTGCCAAAATTCCCTATATCTTCCTAGTTTCAAAGGTCCATCCCTAAACACTTTCCCAATAGCATATCTTTTGAAAGGCATTCTCAACCCCTTATTCATAGCAATTATTCTTGCAAATGGAACTGTCAAATCATATCTCAAACCTAAATCTCGTTTACCCTGATCATTCAATTTAAACGTCTCTTTCATGATTTCAGAACCACCGGCATACTTAGAACTTAAAACATCAAATCTCTCCAAAATAGGAGTTTCTAAAGGATTAAAGCCATATTTTTCAAATGAACATCTAATTAAGTCTGCTACATTATTTCTAACAATCTTATCCTCAGGTAAAAAATCCCTTGTCCCTTTTGCTCTGTTTAATTCCATTTTTCCTCCAAGAAAGGTAAAAGGACGGCCGGCGAGAATCGAACTCGCGTCTCGAGATCCACAATCTCAAATTCTACCATTAAACTACGGTCGTCATATTGTTTAAAAAAGTCCTCATTGACTTTATAAAAATTTCTAAGAACTCGACAAAAGCTATTACTAGTAAAATCTCCTTCTCTAACAATGAATACAATCAACTCGTGTCATCTTAAAATAATCAAAGAATTAAACTATAAAAACCTTACTCTCTCAAACCAAGCGCCCATCTCATCAATTTAACACCAGTACTCTGACCATCAGAATATTGATCCATATCAACCAAATGTTTCTTTCCAGTCAAATAACAAGCAAGTTGATGATAAGCTACTGCAGAAGGACTATTAGGATAAATTGAACTAACTGGTTCTCTTCTCATCACAGCTCTTTTCATATTCTCATCTTCAGGAATAACTCCAATTACTGAATGTTCCAATATTGTTTCCACATTATCTTTATGAATATCTGTCTCATGTCCAGCTCTTGTTAATACAACACCAGAAACTTTTTTTCCCATTCCTTCAGCCATCCTAATTGTTTTCAATGAATGTGCTACACTGGGCAATTCAGGATTAGTAACAACTAAAACTTCATTAGAAATTTTCATTGAACTTTTTGCTTCCCTATCTAAACCTGGAGCTCCATCTAAAATAACTATATCTGAATTCAAGTGCCCTATATGATCTTGTAAATTTTCTAAGTTTAAGTTTTCAAATCCCTTGTGACTTTGAATGCTTCCAGGAACTATATTAACTCCTGAACTATGTTCATATATTGCTTCTTTCATGTGTGCAGTTCCACTTAACACATGATGTAATGTAACTGGTGCATGGGGTGCTCCAAGATACATACTAAGATAAGGAGTACTTAGATTCGCATCAACAACAGTAACATCTTTACCTAAAGAAGATAACGCCACCCCAAGATTAATAGAAGTCGTACTTTTTCCCGAACCCCCTTTTGAACTTGAAACACTTGCAACAAAAGTCATAAGATTAAAACTATTAACCTGGCTTTTAAACTTTACTTATAACTAATTAATACTAAACAGTGATAACACTCAAAAGCTTAGTTTTATATAGTTCTCAAATAAAAACTTAATATCATTTTATCATGATTACAAAAAATAAGGAGGTTTTAATAATGATAAATAAAAAAGGGCAAGCAGCTATGGAGTTCTTAATGACTTATGGTTGGGCATTGTTAGTTGTTTTAATCGCTATCGGAGCATTAGCTTCATTTGGTGTTTTAAATCCAGGTCAATTCTTACCAGAGACATGTACAGTAGCTCCAGGAATTTCTTGTATAGACTTTAGTGCAAGTGACACAGACGGACTTATAGTCATGATGCAAAACGGAATGGGCATTGCATTGACAGATGTAACATTAGACTCAACTGGGCTCACATGTACAGTAGCTCCAGCAGGTGATTGGGGAGCAGGTGAAGTAGTAACATTCACATGTACAGGTGCAGTAGGTACAGAAGGTGAAATGTATAGCGGTACAGAAGATGGCTTAACATTAGATTACACTGTGTCTGGCGGATTAGAACACTCAAAAGCTGTTAGCATTATGACTAAAATCGGAGCTTAATTTAATTAAGGGCTAACACCCTTTTTTTTCTTTTTTTTAATTCTTTTTTATAAAACAACTTAAACATTCCAATAATGTTTTTATACTCACTATTCAACCAAAACAACTATGAACAGAAAACCAGTAGCATGTCCAGAATACTATCCAAATACTTTCGATAAACTAGACAAAGCTATAAGGGAATCATTCACACATAAAAAAGGACCAGGAACACTACAATCCTCAAGAAGAAACATCAACTTAAACCTATTAGCATTCCCATCAGAATCAATAGAAAAAACAGGCCCGTGTCAAGCATGGGGATATATGGAACTAGCAGAAGCAAATTTCCCAGAAACTTACTTAATAATAGGAACAAATCACCATTCAGAAACTAAACTATCTACCTATCTATTCGCAGATTGGGAAACCCCATTAGGAAACGTAAAAATCAATCAAGACGTAGCAAAAACACTTTCAATACTAAACCCATTAATATTAAACGAACACACTGCACATGAAAATGAACATTCAGTCGAAACACAACTACCGTGGTTACAATTTGCTTCAAGAGACAAACTAACAGATCTAACATTCGTACCACTCTCAATTAACTTAACAACTTCAAAAGAAATAACAAAACTAGCAGAAACACTAAACACACTAACAACTAAACACAACATAACAATAATAGCGACACACAACATAGAAGACAAGGCAACAATACAATACATCAAATCTTTAGATGCAGAAGCACTAAAAAACTACAAACTAAGAAGAAACAAAGACATAAGAAACTTAGCTCCAATGCTTACATTAATGGAACTAGCAAAACTCCAAAACAAATCTGCACAAATCATAGACTATCAAGCATCTGCAAAAAAAGAAGATAAGAACTACTACGCATGTATTAAATTCAAATAGAAAACTTTAAATATCTTGTTATATCAACTTATATAACATGAAAAAACAAATATTACATTACCCTCAATTAGATACCGTGTTAATGGTTGAAGAGTTTATTAGAAAACATGGAGGAGAATACAAAAAAAGAAGTTTGTGGGAAAATTTACCCAAAAAGATGATGTATCAAACTTATCAAGTTATTTTTGATTATCTTCAAAGTTCTAACAAGATTGCAGTAGACAAAGAAGGAAAGATTTGTTGGATATGGGATCCAGAAGGAGTCGCCAAATATTTATCTAACCCTGCACTGTGGTGGAAAAAATGAAATCAAACATAGTTTTTGAAAATGAAAAACTGGAAAAGTCACTGGAAAAACTAAAAAATTCAAAAACGGAAGATAAAAAATTATATTCTTTTTTACGGAGGGCATTTAATGATTTAGAAGAAAATACATTCTGTGGCATCCAAATACCTAAAAAATTAATACCTAAAGATTATCTTCAAAAACATAACATAGATAATCTTTGGAAATATAATTTACCTAATGCATGGAGATTAATTTATACAATTAAAAATGGAGAGGTGATTGTTTTATCTATTATTCTTGAATGGATGAATCACAAAGATTATGAGAAAAAATTCAAATATTAAAATGATACTAAATAACAAAAAGAGAAACTTCAAAACAAACACAAAAATACATTCTACATTACTACAACAAATCAAAGGGTTAATGTTCTCAAAACCACTAAAAAACAATCAATCTATCCTATTAAAATTCAACAAAGAAAAAAATCTACCCATTCACATGTTATTCGTATTCTTTCCGATAGATGCAGTTTGGATCAATAAACAAAACAAAATAGTAAAAATAATCAGAAATATCAAACCATTCAATCCAAATATCAACCCCAAAACAAAAGCAATCTCAATACTAGAAACTAAAAAACACGCAACAATCAATCTAAAGGTGGGAGATAAGTTAACTCCTAACACTTATAAATAATAAAACTCCATTTATAAGCATGGGTATTTTTGAATTAAAGGGGGTTACCAAGAGGTTTAAAGACAATCTTGTTCTTGATAATATTAACTTAGCTATTCCAGAAGGTTCTGTATTCGGACTTTTAGGAATTAATGGTTGTGGAAAAACAACAATACTTAAACTTTTAGTCGGATTTTACAAAACCACTAAAGGAGAAGTCCTTTATGATAACAAAAAACTAAACAAAACACAAGACAAACTAAGGGAAGAAATAGGATTCACTACACAAGACAGTGCATTCTACCCTAAATTAACAGTTGAAGAAAATATCAGATATTTTGGAGCACTTTACGGATTAAAAAAACAAACCATAGAAAATAATTTAGAAAGAATTCTAAAATTAGTAGAATTAGAAGATGTAAGAAGTAAAACAGCAGAATACCTTTCAGGTGGAATGCAAAGAAGATTAGACATGGCATGCTCACTAATACACGTACCGAGAGTAGTAATTCTAGACGAACCAACTGAAGACTTAGATCCAGTTCTAAGAAAAGAAATACTTCACCTAATTAGAAAAATCAAAGAAATAGGAACAACTGTAATAATTACATCACATAGACTAGACGATATAGAACAGGTTTGTGACAGAGTAGCAATACTACACAATAAAAAAATAATCAGAGCAGGTGCACTAAATCAATTAAAAAAACAATACAGTGAAGATGAAGAAATTCACATTCAAACTTTCCCAGGTGATTACAAAACCATAATCAAAAACATAGACTCCTACGATGAATACTACATAGAAAACAATAAACTAGTAATCAAAACAAAGAAAGCAGAAAGAGTACTTCACGAAATACTACACATAATAGAAAACACTGGAGAAAAATTATTATATGTTGATGTTCAAAGACCCACATTAGAAGAGGTATTCCAATCTTTAACTAAAGACGTAAATGCACAAAGAGGTTTCTTAAGAAAACAATGAAAAGATTATTAACGTTAATAAAGAAAAATTTCAAACTAATACTTCGTTCAAAGAGTTCAGCAATAATGATAATTCTTGGACCTTTACTATTAATTATTCTAATGGGTGCAGCATTTAACACTGCAAGTGTATATGGCATCAGAGTAGGTGTCCATTCAGAAGAATATAGCCCATTAGCAGAAGCAATTATTTATGAATTGAACCAAGATGATTACTCAACACAAAAAGTAGACTCAGAACAAGCATGCATTAGCGGTGTAAAGAATGGAATTTTCCATGTTTGTGCAATTTTTCCAAAAAACCTCAAAGTTACGCAAGGGGGGAACATAGTTTTTTACGTAGATAATAGTAAAACAAATTTAATTTACCTAGTAACTGAAAGTATTTCTACACATATAGGGAAGAAATCTCAAGACCTTTCACTACAGTTAACAAAAGGAATAGTAGATACCTTAGAATACATAGAAGAAGAAATAACAGACAAAGAATTATTACTAAATCAATTAAAAACTCAGGCAGAAGAAGGAGAAGCAACAATAACCTTAATCAGTAATGATTTAACAGACATGAATCTTCTACATGAAAAATCAGATATCCCTTTAGGAACATTACAATCACAACTAGGTTCTTCAAACGATTCTTCAGCAATGAATTCCTATAATGCAGTAGAAAGAGAAATTGAATCAATGTTAGAAGACATATCTTTAGCAAATTCAAAGAAAAGTAAAATTACAGACAGATTATCTATACTATCCCAAAACACAGAAACAAACAATTTAGCAATTACTCAAATGCTTTACAGTTTCAAAACAATCAAAAAAGATATCTCTGCAGTAAAAGAAACTGGAGCAGGAAAAATAGTAAATCCCATCAAATCAGAAATTAAACCAATCACCACAGAAAAAACACATCTTAATTTCATATTCCCCACATTACTGATCATGATCATGATGTTTGTATCTCTCCTATTAACCTCAACACTAGAAATAAGAGAAAAAACGTCAAAGGTTTATTTCAAAAACTTCATAACACCCACATCAGAAACCTCATTTACCTTAAGCAATTATATCACAAATCTAATCATTATCTCATTACAAACAACCATATTAGTAGGGGCGTCAGCATTCTTCTTTTACAAAGAAATATTCTCAACCATACATTTACTAATTCCTGCACTATTACTCATAGCTTCAATCTTCCTTTTCATGGGAATAATGCTAGGGAGCATTTTTAGAACAGAAGAAACTAACACAATTACTGCAATATCTTTAGGATTCATCATGGTGTTCTTTTCATCAGCAATACTCCCAATTGAAACCCTATCCCCTGTAATCAAAAATATTGCCTCATTTAATCCATTTTACATTAGCGAAAGCTTATTAAACCAAATTATTTTATTCCAATCTCAATTAAAGAACGTATCAAGTTATTTCTTGACACTTTCTCTGTATTTAGCAGGAATAATAATTGCAACAATTATAGTAAAAAAAATATCAAAAAGAAGACAATGAAACCAATAGAAATTTGTACAGTAGGAGGATATAATGAAGTAGGTAGAAATATGACTGCCATCAACGTAGATGGAGAAAGTGTTATTTGCGATATCGGATTTAATGTACAAAAAGTAGTAGAATATCAAGAAGAATGTAAAACTCAAGAAGCATACACAAAAGAACTTCTAATGAGTATTGATGCGGTTCCAAATATTAACAAAATTAAATCATGGATACCTAATACCAAAGCAATTCTAGCAAGCCATTGTCATCTAGATCATATTGGAGGAATTCAATATTTAGCAAGAGATTTCAAAGCACCAATTGTTTCAACCCCATTTACTATGAGCGTAATTGATAATCAAATGAGATCAGATGCAATCAAATTACCAAACAAGCAGGTAAGAATAAAACCCAACGACACATTCGAAGCTTCTAAAAATATCAAAATAGAATTCATAGACATTCCGCATTCAACTTTACAAACATCCTTATTGGCTATGCACACACCTCAAGGAATCATCCTTTACGCAACAGACTGGAAATTTGATAATACCCCTGTAATTGGGAAAAAACCAGATTACAAAAGATTAAAAGAATTGGGAAGCCTAGGTGTAAAGGCACTAGTTATTGATTCTTTGTACTCTAAAGAAGACATCAAGACACCTTCAGAAAGTATTGCAAGAGACTTATTAAAAGACGTATTATTAGAAACTGCAAACCAAGATTCAGCAATAGTTACCAGTTGTTTTGCATCACACATTGCAAGATTAAAATCAATAATTGAATTTGGTAATAAAATAAATAGAAAAGTTATAATTTTAGGAAGAAGTTTCGGAAAATACATTGAAGCAGCTGAACAAGCAAACTTAACAAAACTATCCGACCAAGCAGAAATTTTAACTTATAGATCTGCAATTAACAGAAAACTTGTAGAAATAAACAAAAAAGGTCCAGAAAACTACATTATTGTTTGTACTGGTGGACAAGGAGAAACAAACTCAGTTCTTTCAAGAATGGTTAGAGGAGAAACTAAGTTTAAATTTTACTCCGGTGACCAAGTAATATTTTCAAACAGATTAATTCCTGTTGAACCTAATTTAACCAATAGGGCAGGAATGGAAACTCAACTAAAAGATTTGGGCGTAAGGATCTTCAAAGATGTTCATGTTTCAGGACACTGTGCTAAAGAAGATATCAGAGAAATGATTCAATTAACAAATCCAGAAAATATAATTCCTTGCCATGGATTCGACAAGCTTATGCAACCAGCATGTAATCTAGGTATTGAGATGGGTTACAAAATGGATAGAGACCTTCACCTTATGAGAAATGGTGAAAAAATAATCATAGAGTAAAGATTATTATTCTAAATACTTCTTTCAGCCAATAAATCTATATAAAACACCCAAAACACCAAAGTGTAGCATGGGGGACAACATATGAACGAACAGCTAGATAGCTCTAAATTCAGATTTGCTCATCTAGCTGACTGCCATATCGGCGGTTGGAAAGAAGACAAATTAAAAGAACTTTCAATAAAAAGTTTTGAAAAAGCAATCAACAAAATAATAGATGAAAAATTAGATTTCTTACTAATATCCGGAGATCTATTTAACACTGCAATTCCTTCAGTTGATGCACTAAAACAAGTAGCACTTTCTTTAAGACGATTAAAAGAGAATAACATCCAGACCTACATAATTCCTGGAAGTCATGACTTTTCTCCCTCCGGAAAAACCATGTTAGACGTCTTAGAAAATGCAGGACTATGTATTAATGTTTACAAATACAATGAAATAACAAAAAAATTAGAAATAACTTACCACCAATTACCAAATCAAGAAAAAATTGCATTAACTGGAATTTGTGGATTATCTGGAGGATTAGAAAAATTATTGTATGAAGAAATATCAAATAAACAAGAAATAGAAAATTTACCAAATTTTAAAATATTTTTATTTCACACATTATTAACAGAGTTAAAACCCACAACAAATGATTGGGAAAAAGTTCCTTCAGAACCATTATCATTACTACCCCAAAATTTCAATTACTATCCTGGTGGCCACCCCCACTTTATTCATCAAAAATCAACTCCAGAACGCCCCTTAATCGCCTATCCTGGACCACTCTTCCCAAACAATTTCAAGGAGTTAGAAGAATTAAAACAAGGAGGATTTTACATCTGCGATGTAGATCCAAATAATAAAATAACCTTAACACACACCCCAATTAAACTCAAAGAAACTATTTCATTAAACATCAATGCTAATGAGAAAACTTCAGAGCAAGTAGCAGAAGAAATCAAGGAAAATCTAAATCAGTTAAGTATAGAAAATTGTATTGTAACATTAAGAGTTGCAGGAACATTGAAAGCAGGAAAAGCTTCAGATATAAGCTTCAAAAAAATACTAGAGAATAATAAAGCATACATAATTCTAAAGAATACTTCAAAATTAAAAACAAAACAATTTTCAGAAATAAAGATCAAAGAAGGTACAATTGAAGAGGTCGAAGATTCAATTATCAAAGAACATATTGGACAAATAGAAATCCCAGATATTCAATTAAATGAAAATCAAGAATTACTAACTACTCAATTAATGACTTCTTTAAACAAAGAAAAGTTAGAAGGTGAAAAGAACATAGATTTTGAAAACAGAATAAAACAAGACTTGATAGAAATATTCAATTTAAGGGACGTATTTGAAGAATGATAATCAAAAAAATAAAACTTACAAATATTCGCTCATATAAAGAAGAAGAGATTTCTTTTCCAGAAGGATCAACTCTACTTTCAGGAAACATTGGATCAGGTAAATCTACAATACTTCTAGCAATAGATTTCGCATTATTTGGAATTAGCCACGAACTACCTGGAAAAGCACTGTTAAGACAGGGAGAATCAGAAGGGTCAGTAGAATTAACATTCAAAATAAATGAAAAAGTAATTATCATAAAAAGAAATCTAAAAAAAACACCAACTTCAGTTTCTCAAGAATCTGGACAGATTACTATAGGAAATGATAAACAAGAACTTACAGCAATGGAATTAAAACAAAAAATAATTGAACTTCTAAATTATCCTCAAGACCTTTTAACAAAAACAAAATCTTCAGTATACCATTACACAGTTTATTCTCCACAAGAAAAAATGAAAGAAATTCTTTTAGGGAAAAAAGAAGAAAGATTAGAAATACTAAGAAGGGTTTTTGGAATTGATAAATACAAAAAAGTAAGAGATAATGCACAATTATTTTTAACCGCATTAAAACAAAAATCAAAAGAAATTGCCGCAAGAGTTGCAGACTTAGAACAGAAACAAGAAGAACTTGCGGAAAAAATCCAACGAAAAGAAGAACTTGCAAACTCAATTTCTAAAATACAACCACAAATAATTGAAGAAAAACAAAAACTAGAAATAAAAAAACAGGAGATTTTAATTCTTGAAGAAAAACAAAAAGAAGTAAATCAATTAAAACATGAATTAGAAAAAACCATTCTCTCACTAACCCATAAAACTCAAGATTTTGCAAATCAAAAAATAAAATTAGGAATAATCAACAAAGAACTTGTAGAATTAACAGAAGAAGTAAAAAATTTACCTCTTTCTGATCCTTCATTGAAGGATAAAATAGAGATACTTCAAACAAAAATCAAAACATTAGAAGATCAAAACATATTCTCTCAAAGAAGATCTGCAGAGCTAGGAATACTAAAGAAAGGCCATGAAGAGATTTGTCACAAAATCAGTGAATTAGATAACTGTCCATTATGTAAGCAAGCAGTAGAAGAAGAACACAAGCACAAAATAACAAAAGAAGAGACGTCTAAGGCAGAAAAATTAGACTTAGAATTAGACGCATTAAAGAGAAAATTAACAGAAAACCATCAAGAGATTACAAATAAAAAACAAGAACTATTACAAATACAACAAAATCTCCACAATCAAGGATTAGTAGAATTAAAACAAAAAAACCTTACAAATAAAAAACAAGAACTAACTAACTTAACACCATTAATAGAATCAACTAAAAAAGAAATAAGTGAGCTTACAAATAAAAAACAATTATTAGAACCCAAAATTCCAGTGTTAACAACAATAGATACAAGCAAACAAAAACAAGAACTAGAAATAATAAACAATCAACTAAAAGAATTTGAAATAAGAAACGCTTCAATGACTGCAGAACTTAACACATTAACCAACATAATAATAACAATACAAAAAGAAGTAGATTCTAAAAAAACTGCTAGAAGCAATATTGCTAAACTTATGCAGATAAGAGAATGGTTAGAAAAACAATTTATTAACATGACAATATTAATGGAAAAGAACATTATGCTAAAAGTCCATTCAGAACTAGAAAATTTAATTCAAAAATGGTTCACCATGCTAGTAGACTCAGAATCAATTAAAATAAGATTGGATGAAGAATTCACCCCAATCATCGAACAAAATGGCCATGAAACAGACTATTTACATCTCTCAGGGGGAGAAAAAACTGCAGCAGCCCTTTCATATAGATTGGCATTAAATCAAGTACTGAACACTCTAATGACTACAATTAACACAAAGAACATCTTAATGTTAGATGAACCCACGGATGGCTTCTCACAAGAACAATTAGAACGCATGAGAAACATATTAGAGGAACTCAACACAAAACAAACAATAATAGTGTCTCACGATCCAAAAGTAGAAAGTTTTGTAGATAATGTAATCAGGTTAGAAAAGAACGATCATCTAACTTCAATCATTCATACCTAACATAATCACTTATTCTTAATTCATCAATTAAACCATCAAAGTAAATTGGTAACTGATTATTGATAGTGCTCCATCCAATAGTTATATCTAAATTAGAATGAGCATAACTTGTAAATGGTTTAGAATCACATTCAACTCCATCAATATACGCCCGTATTTCAGTTCCATTCCAGACACCTGCAACATGTTGCCAAACACCTTCTTGCACCTTCAAATTTCCAGAACAAATAGCATTATCTTGTCCCTCGGTATCATCCCCATCAGAAATATGAAACAACAAATCGTGATTATTATTAATTCTTAATAACCAACCTCCAACATTCCACTCCCAATTTCCCACAATAGTTCTATAAGATTGATCCTGACTTGAATTATTTAAACTTCTTGGTTTAATCCATGCTTCAACTGTAATCATTTGATTATTAATAGTACCAGAATCATTAACTCCAGTTTCAATTTTATCTTCATAACCATTAAAGTCAATCGCACCACCATAATAACCAGTGTCCCATTTATTGGTATATTGCATAGGAGTTGCAGTCAATAAAATATCATCGATCCTAGTTTTAGAGTCACCTGGAGCAGAACCAGATCCATAATTGATCAAAAACATTATTCTTGCATACTTAGTTCCTCTCCACCACCTGGTTAGATTCTCACTACTCAAACTTTCTCCAGAAGTAACAGAACTATAATTTGCCCAAGAATTGACTATTGGCCCACCAACTGCGGCAGTATACATATAAGTTCCGCTATCTCTCTGTTGTCTCACATTTGTTCCAGCCTGTGCATCAACCCCCACAGTTTGTCCGCCACAAAGATTAACCTCCCAATAATCTCCATTATCCTGAAAGGTAGGCTGGCATCCATTTGTCCCTCTAACACCTAATCGATTACTCAAGTTACTGTTAGGCATATCATTAAAACTTCCAGAATTATCTGTATTAAATGCAACATATGAATCCAATCTGGTACTCCACTTACTTGCATTCAAAACTTTTACACTAGTATCTGAAGAACTAACAGCCTCATACAAACTAGTTTCACTACCGGCAACAGCACAGACATATCTTCTAACTATAGGATTTTTATTTTCATCATAAGGAACATATCCAAAGAAAAGGTGGCTGTCTTCAGAGCCATATTTCTTAAACCACCCAGTGAGATTATACTCTGCGTTAAGATCAATAGGAATAAACTCATCTGAAAAAACAGTACGCGCCCTTGTATCATAAAAGGAGTATACTCCGCTATGAGAATCCTCGTCAGTCACACCCTCAAAAGGAAGAACCGTTCGAAAATTAAGTAAATCTCCAGTTTCTGCACCGCGATTATCTACTAAATCTCCAAGAGTAATCAATGTTCCATCATTGCCGTTACTAGTTTCATCTTTAACAATATCTCCATCTCCTTCGTCAAACTTATACAATAATTGAGTAGCCCCATCAGGAACATGTCCACCACCATTACCAGAATTATAATCTCCAGAATTTACATCTTGAACTATTGCAGTAATATCTGCAACCTTAGAATGACTAATAGTACTTTCACCAAAACTATACTCAAAGTTTAAAGGGCCTTCAAAAATCTCTTCCGTAAATGTACAATCACTAACACTCAACACTTGTTCCCCACCATTCAAAATAGGAGGAGTATCTGATCCCACTGAACACGCAGGAACATCAAAAGAAAAACTATCTATATTTTTTCCTTGTGAATTCTTAACAATTAACGTTACACTCCCCTCATCAACACTAAAATCTTTACATAAAAATCCAGGACCCATCATACATTTTTCATTAACAAAGAATTTATCTCCACCAAAAGTAAACCACAAAGAACTAATCACTAACAGAAGAACAACCAATGCCCAACCATAAGTCATAATAAATTCTAAAGCACTCTGTCCTTTTTTATTCATCACGTATACCTCACAATATTACTTATTCTTAATTCATCAATTACTGTATTAACTCTCCCATAACTAGGATTCCAACTACCAACATATAATCCACTTTCATAATCCTCAGGAAAATTACTTGCAACACCTGTCTTCTTATCAACACTTGCACCATCAATAAACATTTCAATATATCCTCCTTCAGTAGAGTTATCCCAAGTTACTGCAAAATGATGCCAGCCCTCAGTTAATGTATCGCCAACACTCATACTTGCAGTAGCCCCAGTACTATTTGTTATTGCAAAACCCCATTTATTATTAGTCATGTGTCCAAAAGACATCCTGTTAGCATAACATCCAGAACCGCAACTTCCAGAATGTGCAAAAAGATATCTATTTTGAGAAGTCTCCCTGATGTTATCATTAACATATACCCACATTTCAATAGTTCCTTCTTCAAAATCAAGAGTAGTTTCATCAGCAGGATACTTCAAAGTATCCGGACCGTCTCCAGCAAATGGGCTGGCAACATCCCCATATTCTAATTGCACATTATCTAAATAAAATGTATCTCCTTCAGGCTGAGTATTTCCATAACTAATTCTTCCAACCATCAATTCTCTAAAACAAGAACCATCGCAAGCAGTCTCAAAGTAAGAATTTACATAAACATCATCAGAATAATATTGCCAAGAAGAATAATCTCCTGCAGAAATACTATTCCAACTTATTGCAGGATAGTTTAAACCTCGGCTACAATGACCAGAACTATAACAAGTAAACATATTAAGTGCTTGAGGAAAACTTCCCCTATACATAAAACTTAGACTATAATTTTGATCATAGATTGGATTGATATGATTATATAATTCATTACCACCACCACCACCATACTTAATTCCTCCATACATTACACGATTACTATTTCCCCAACACAATTCATCCCCTTCAGAATAAACATCTGGAGCATCTCCACATGTGTGGCTACCACAATCAATAGTACATTTTCCAGAATAACTACAAGTGTTAGTTGTAGAATCCCAAGTACAAGAACTTTTGTAACTACAAGTTTCTTCATCACAATGACCTGGATACGACAACCCCCCATCCCTATGCATAGTTGCACTATTAGATCCACGATATGAAAATTTATTATCTATCTCTACAGAAAGATTATTCATTATATAAGGATTCCAATAACTAGGCAAAGTTCCTTCAAAATCACCATTATCAAGCAAATTAATTTTTTCTGAAACAAACACTGCTTGCCCATTAACTCCATTAACCAAGGTAAGATTATTTTCAACCAGAGGACTAGCACCCACACAATCAAAGCCAGCATCAAAATCACACAACAACAAAGTAGCCCCATCAGCATTTGGATCATAAGTTCCATCTCCACCATCACTCCAATCTCCCCCAGGACTTCCAGCAGAACCACCATTCCCACTATATCCTTGAGAATTTCCACCTTCAACAACACTAACCACATTTGCAGATTTAATGTGTGTTACAGTACTCTCACCAAAGGTGTATGTCACAAAAACATCATTTTCTTCAAATACTTCCCTCCCTTCAAAATCACAACCAGATAAAGTGAAAGTAACATATTCTCCTGCACTGAATGGCTCACTATATGATGGCACCCTACACCCCTCATAACTTATTTGCATAACACTATAATCCCAACCAATATCATTTACTAACACAAAACTCATTGAATCCTCAGTTATACTAACATCAACACAGTTCAATCCAGGGACAATAATACATTCTTCACGAACAAACATGCCACTATCAAATTCAAAAAATAACGTCAAAGAAACTGCACTAATAATTAAGAAAAATATGACCCACCCATAAGAAATCAAAAATTCAGTTGCTGCCTGTCCTTTTTTCCCAATCACCATCAATAAATACATTTTTTAAGTTATTTAAATATTATTAAATGTCTCAGTTTTAAACTTTATAAAACAAAAGTTAAACAGTTTAAAAAATCACAATAATCTTTATATTCTCCACAATAATCCACTACCAAGGAGTAAAATGAAATCAAAGATATTATCTCTAATAACACTATTAATGCTAATAGTTCCAACTCTAGTTTTAGCAGAAAATGAGATAGTTACTGAGATTATCAAAGTTTCAAATCAAGCAGAACCAGGAGGAACCGCACAATTCCAAATTAAAATTCAAAATCACCAAAATGAAAGGGATGTTTACAAAATAAATTACGACGATCTTTCAGTTCACCCTTTTTCAGATTTCACAAGAAATATTATTTTAACAAATCCCCAATTAAAATTAGATTCAAATCAAGAAGGAATTTTTAATATTGAAATAAATATTTTAGAAACTGCAAACCAGGATAAAAATTACAATACAAAATTCACAATTTCTTCAGTAACAACACCAGAAATAAAAGAAGAAGTTCTTATCAAAACATATGTTGTTTCTCCAGAAGATGTGATTATGATTTTTCCAGATTTACCTGAAACCATTATTCCTGGAGAAGAATATGAAATTAAAATTAGATTAATGAATAGAGGTAATGCTTATTTAGAGAATTATGAAATTTTAATCACTAGTGATTTACCTCAATTACAAAAAAACTTCATTGCTAATTTTGCTCCGCAAGAAGAGATAATTGAAACCCTTAAAATAAAGACAGGAGAGACCGCTAAACCTAAAGATTACGTAATTAATGTAAAGGTATATGATACAGAAAGTAAAACCAGGGGGTCATATTCTTCAGCAATAACCTTAGAAAGAAATGAAAACACAGAAGAAAAAATAAATGAAGATACAGGATTTTTATCTAAAACAATTTTACTTACAAGAAAAAATAATGGAAATGTAAAACTATTACAAAAAGTAGAATATAAGAAAAATTTATTTTCAAGAATTTTTACAAAAGCAACTCCAGAACCAGTAATGGAATCTGGAAAATATATTTGGAACATTGAGTTAGAGCCAGGAGAAAAATTCACTGCAAACATAAAATCTAACTATCGCCCAATATTGTATGGATTATTAATAATAATTTTAGCAACATTAGGAATGAATAATTTATTAGACAAATCAGTAATTATAAGAAAAAGAATGTTCAAAATTAAAAGAACGACTGAGGGATTATCTGAATTAAAAATATTGATACACCTAAGAAATGGAAAAGCAACCACCCTAGAAAATGTAAGAATTCTAGATGTTCTCCCAAATTCATTAGAGCCGACAAATGAATTTGGAACACTTCATCCTTCAAAGGTTCAACAAGGAACAAGAGGAAGAAGATTAATATGGGAAATAGGGACATTAGCACCTCATGAAGAAAGAATTATCTCATACAAAGTTAAATCTAAAGTAAGATTGATAGGTGAAACAAATTTACCTCCTTCAATGATACAATATATGAACAATAAAGGAAAAATAGTTTCAGAAAGATCTGCAACTATGGCCTTACACCATTCTTCAAAAAAGATCATTTAACAAAACAAAGATTTATAAGTTACTTTTTAGTTAATTTTAATCAACCCACTCTAGTTCAATGGTAGAACGTTCGGCTGTAGATACTATTTGACGTTGCATCTAGCAAAGGATGAAAATTAGTCAGCTGAAACCGAAAGGTTCCAGGTTCAAATCCCGGGGGTGGGATAAACTTTTTAAATAAAGGTGCAAAATGGAAACTCTTATATACCCTTCAGAAACACAAATTCCCATAATGACTCAGTCTTTTAATATATCAATCTATTATGTTCATATTATTAACTTAGACTGTAGATTATAATAAAAACGCTCTAGTAGTGTAATGGCTATCATACGGCCCTGTCGAGGCCGTGACGCGGGTTCGATTCCCGCCTAGGGCGCTTTTAGCCCAAAAAATGGGCCGGTAGCTCAGCCTGGCTTAGAGCACTTGGCTTTTAACCAAGGGGTCGAGGGTTCAAATCCCTTCCGGCCCGCTAACAACAACAAAAAAATGGCAGAAAAAGTAAAACCCACAACAATAAATCACGCACTTGTTCCCAAACAAGTAGTCTGTGATAAAGAGGAAGTATCAAGATTACTTTCTAAATATAATATAAGAAAAGATCAACTGCCAAAAGTTAGCATTAAAGACCCTTCAATCCAAGTTCTTGAATTAGAACCAGGAGATATAATCAAAATAAGTAGAAGTAGTCAAACAGAACCATCATCATTATTCTACAGGGTGGTTGTATAGATGGATATAGGCAAAGAGATTATCAAAAAATATTATGAAACAAATAGCATAGTCTCAGCAGATATAAATTCTTTTAACAATTTTATAGAAACAGAATTACAAAAAGTAGTAAGTGAAATTGGAGACATTATTCCTGCAGTAATTCCTGCAGACATGGACGATTTCAGAATTAAATTCAACAAAATTTGGATTGAAAAACCAGAAATAACTGAAGCTGATGGAAGTAGAAGAGACATTTATCCTTCTGAAGCTAGATTAAGAAAATTAACTTATTCAGGTCCAATTTATTTAGAAGTTTCAGCACATATTGACGGAGTTCAAAGAGAAACTTTCACAACACAAGTAGGAAAATTACCTATTATGCTTCACAGCAAGTTCTGTCATTTGAACAAACTTTCAAAAGAAGATTTAATTAAAAATGGAGAAGATCCAGACGATGTAGGCGGATATTTTGTTCTTAATGGAAATGAAAGAGTATTAATTACTGTAGAAGATTTAGTATCCAATAGAATGTTTGTAGAAAAAATTAATACAGGCCCAGTAAAATTCTCAGCAAGAATCTTTTCAGAAAAAGGATCTTACAGAGTTCCACATTTAATTGAACAAACTAAAGACGGAGTAATTAACCTATCACTTACAAGATTAAAGAAAATCCCTATTATGTCTGTAATCAAGGCACTAGGACTAACTAAAGACTCTGAGATAATGCAGCAAATCGATTTAGAAGAAATGCATGACGATGTTTTTGTAAATTTATACAGTACAATTGATCTAAAAAATCATGAAGAAGCTTTAGAATATGTAGGGAAAAAAATGGGAATCAATCAACCTCCAGAGATTAGAGCAGAAAAAACTTTAGAAAACTTAGACAAATATTTACTTCCTCACATGGGATTAACTCCAGAAGATAGGAAGAAAAAAGCAATCAATCTTTGTAAAATAATTAAAAGATTTTTACTAATTACTAAAAAAGATTTAGACAACCAAGACATTGACCACTATATGCATAAGAGATTAAAATTATCTGGTGACTTAATGATTGATTTATTCAGAGTTCATCTAAGAGCATTAGTTAATGACATTATGTACAATTTCCAAAGGTTGGTAAAGCGTACAAAATTCACATCCCTAAACATTATTATTAGAGACAAATTACTTACTTCAAGAATCAACAGTGCAATGGCTACTGGTGTTTGGGTTGGAGGGAGAAAAGGTCTTTCACAAAACTTAGACAGAACAAATTACTTATCTTCACTTTCACATTTACAAAGAGTTAACTCTTTACTTTCCGCAACACAAGAAAACTTCGCGGCAAGAGCGCTTCATGCAACCCATTGGGGAAGACTTTGTGCAATTGAAACTCCAGAAGGAACACCAATTGGATTAAAGAAAAATCAAGCATTAATGGTAGACATTACTTCAAAAGACCTTGATGAAAGCAAAATTGTAAAATCACTTAAAGGATTAGGATTAGAAGGGGGACAAAATGAACAATAAAACAGACGTATACATGAGAGAAATATTTATTGGACAAGTTGATTCTCCAGAAGAGTTTATTAAAAAAGTTAAACAAGAAAGAAGAGATGGGAAAATTCCAGATATTCTAAACATTAATTATAATAAAGATCTAAATGAAGTTATTGTAGAAGTTTCAAGAGGTCGTTCAAGAAGACCAGTAATCATTGTAGAAAATGGAAAAAGTAAATTAACCGAAGACCATGTAAATAAATTAATTAACAATGAAATTAAGTGGGCAGACCTAAAGAAAGAAGGAATTATTGAATACTTAGACGCAGCTGAAGAAGAAAACTGTTTTATTGCGTTAAGCGAAGACAAAATAACAAACGAACATTCACACTTAGAAATTAGTCCAATTCTTATTATGGGATTAACAACTTCAATTGTACCATTTTCAAATTATGGACAGAGTGCCCGTCTTAACAGAGGATCAAAATCACAAAAGCAGTCATTGGGACTATATGCTTCAAATTATTTAATCAGAATCGATACAGATGCAAACATATTACATTACCCTTCAAACCCAATTGTAAAAACATGTAACTCTAATATTGCAGGTCAAGAAAACCATCCAGCTGGACAAAACTTAGTAATCGCACTAATGAGTTATGAAGGATACAACATGCAAGATGCATTAATTCTTAATAACGGATCTCTAAATAGGGGAATGGGTAGATCAACATATTACAAGCCTTATTCTGTGGAAGAATTAAGATACTCTGGAGGATTGAGCGATAAAATTTGTATTCCAGATAAAGAAGTTAAGGGTTACAAAGCTGAAGAAGATTACAAATTGTTAGAAGAAGATGGAATCGTTTATCCAGAAGCAAAAATCACAGAGGCAGACATCATTATTGGAAGAACTTCACCACCTAGATTCCTAGGAGAAATGGATGAATTTAGCATATCAGCAAATAGACTAAGAGACAGTTCAGTTAAAATCAAACCAGGTGAAAACGGAATAGTTGACATGGTAGTTGTTACAGATAATGACGAAGGAAATAGATTAGTTCAACTTAAGATTAGACATGATAGAGTTCCAGAAATTGGAGATAAGTTTGCATCACGTCACGGACAGAAAGGAGTTGTAGGATTAATGGTCCCTCAACAAGATATGCCATTTACAGTTTCAGGAATTACTCCGGACTTAATTTTCTCACCGCATTCCATTCCTTCCCGTATGACAGTATCACATTTAATCGAAGCTGTTGCAGGAAAAGCGGGAGCACTTCATGCAAGGACAGTTGATGCTAGTGCATTCTCAAATGAATCAGAAGAAAGTTTGAGAGAAATGCTAACAGAAATGGGTTTCAGAGAAGATGGAACTGAAAGAATGATTAATGGAATTACTGGAGAAGAATTCGAAGCAAAAATATTCATTGGAAACATGTTCTACTTAAGATTAAAACACATGGTAGGAAACAAACTTCACGCACGTGGAGCAGGAAGAATCCAACTACTAACTAGACAACCTATTGAAGGTCGTGCAAAAGGTGGAGGATTAAGATTAGGAGAAATGGAGAAAGATTGTTTCGTAGCACATGGTGCATCCTTATTACTTAAAGAAAGATTCGATTCAGATAGAACAGTTGTACCAATCTGTAGTTCATGTGGACTTATCGCAGTTAATGACATATTCAGAAAGAAAATGTTCTGTCACAGATGTGGTGGAAATGTAGAAGTTAATAGAGTAGAAATGTCATATGCATTCAAACTATTAATGGATGAAATAAGATCAATGGGAATTATTCCAAGTGTAAAACTAAAAAACAAATACTAAAATGGCTGAAAAAATATACAAGAAAATAGACGAAATTGACTTTAGTATGCAAAGTCCAGATTTCATAAAAGAAACTTCATCAGCAAAGATAGTTACTGCTGAACTTTATGAAAGAGAAGGTTACCCAGTAGATGGCGGATTAATGGATGTTCGTTTAGGTGTTATCGATCCAGGATTAAGATGTAAAACTTGTGGTGGAAAATTAAAAGAATGTATGGGTCATTTTGGACATATAGAATTAGCAAGACCAGTTATACATATCAATTATGCAGTTCATGCTTACAACGCAATGAGAAGTACTTGTAATGAATGTTATAGAGTTAAATTAAATCAAGTAAAATTAGATGGTTATGCTGAAAAAATTAAATTCGCACAAAAATTAGGAGATTATGATAGAGTAAGAAAACTATCAAAAGAAGTTTTAACAAAATCAAGATTAATCAAAAAATGTCCTCACTGTAAAGCAAAACAAGATGCAGTAAAGATTGAAAAACCTACAACTTACAATCAAGGAGAACATAGAGTAAATCCTATTCAAGTAAGAGAAAGATTAGAAAAAATAAGTAATGAAGATACAATTCTTTTAGGATTCAATCCTAAAACATCAAGACCTGAATGGATGGTGATGAGCATTCTACCAATTCCTCCTGTAACCATGAGACCTTCTATTACATTAGAAAGTGGAGAACGTTCAGAAGATGATCTAACTCACAAGTTAGGAGACATTGTAAGAATCAACCAGAGGTTATTCGAAAACATTAATGCTGGAGCTCCTGAAATGATTATCGAAGATCTATGGGACTTATTACAATATCATATTACAACATATTTAGACAACAGCGTATCAAGCGTACCACCTGCAAGACATAGATCAGGTCAAGCACTAAAAACACTAACAGAAAGAATCAAATCCAAAGAAGGAAGATTCCGTAACAACTTAGCAGGAAAGCGTGTAAATTATGCAGCACGTACAGTTATTAGTCCAGACCCTTGTATTGGATTCAATGATGTAGGTATTCCAGAAAGTGTTGCAAGAGAATTAACAATTCCAGAAAGAGTAACTGAATGGAACAAAGAATGGTTATTAAAATTAATTAAGAACGGTCCAACTAACTACCCTGGAGCAAATTATGTTATCTGGCCTGACGGCAAAAAGAAGAAGATCACAGAAGAAACCATTGAACAAATTTTAGAAGAATTACAACATGGATTCAAAGTTGAAAGGCATTTAATTAATGGCGATCAAGCATTATTCAATAGACAACCTAGTCTTCACAGAATGAGTTTAATGTGTCACAGAGTTAAAGTTCTACCTGGAAGATCATTTAGAATGAATCCTTCCGTATGTAATCCTTACAACGCGGACTTCGATGGAGACGAGATGAACTTACACGTACCTCAAACAGAAGAAGCACGTGCAGAAGCAGAAGTTTTAATGGAAGTACAAACACAGCTAATCACTCCAAAGAATGGATACAACATTATTGGATGTGTAGAGGACTCAATTACTGGATGTTACTTACTTACACATACAAAAGAAATGGGCAAAATTGAAGCAATTGATTTGCTAACTTCAATAGGAATTGACAATGTTAAATTCTCAAAAGAAAAAGTAAGCGGTGCAGAAGTTTTCAGTACAGTTCTACCAGATGATTTCAATTTCATTAGAAAAAATAAGCATGGTGAAACCACTGTCAGAGTTAAAAATGGAAACTTAGAACATGGAATCATTGATAAAAATACTATTGGAGAAAACAATGGAGAACTTATCAGAGAATTCTACAGAAAATATGGACAAGATAGAACAATCAAATTATTAGGAAACATTTTCCAATTAGGAATTCAAATACTATTAAAGAAAGGTTTCAGTACAGGAGTAGCAGATACAGATATTCCTAAAGAAGCTGTTAAAAAAATAGATAACAAAGTTCACAAAGCATATGGAAAACTAGAGGAACATATTGAAGCTTTCAAAAAAAGAAAAATAGAAGTTTTACCTGGTAAAACAGAATTAGAAACCTTAGAAATTAGAGCTATGGAGATTCTAAATAAAACAAGAACCGAAATTGGAGACTACATTACTGAGTTAGTTGGTGAAGGCAACCCTACATTAACCATGGCACAATCAGGTGCAAAAGGAAATGTGCTAAACTTTACCCAGATGACTGGATGTATTGGACAACAGGCACTTGGAGGAAAAAGAATTACTCGAGGATATAGGGGAAGAACATTATCCTCTTTCAAAAAAGGAGATTTAGGTCCAGAAGCAAGAGGATTTGTAAAGAATACTTTCAAGAGAGGAATCACACCAACGGAATTCTTTTTCCACGCTATGACTGGAAGAGATTCACTGATGGATACTGCTTTACGTACACCTAAATCAGGTTATCTTTACAGAAGATTAGCAAACGCATTACAAGATTTAAAGATCGAATATGATAGAACAGTTAGAAATGCAACAAAAGATATTATTCAATTCCAATATGGTGACGATTCAATCGATGTTTCCAAATCAGAAGGTGGGACAATTAATGTAGTAAATGCAATTCACGATGTGTTAGGAGAGAATGTATAAAATGGAAGAACTATACAAAGAATACGTAGGAAAACTCCCAGGAAAAATCCTGAATGATATGGAAAAAGAAGCTAAGGCTAGAAACCTAAAACCTGCACAAATTGAAAAAGTATTAGAATATTTAATCGAACAATACAATCAGGCAAAAATAGATCCTGGTGAAGCTATTGGAATCATTACAGCGGAATCCTTTGGAGAACCTGGTACTCAGATGACACTAAACGTGTTCCACTTCGCTGGAGTAGCTGAAGTATCCGTAACACAAGGATTACCAAGACTTATCGAAATTCTAGATGCAAGAAAAACAATCAAAACTCCCTCAATGGAAATTTGTTTGAAAAAAGAATTTGCAAAAGAAGCTAACGATGTAAAAAAAGTAGCTGCACAAATCAAAGAAACTTTACTAAAAGAAGTTAGTGAAGAATTTAACATCAATTTAACAAAAATGCAATTAGAAGTTAAATTAAACAAGGCAAGAATAAAAGAAATCAAAGCAAAACCAGAAGATATAATTGAAAATTTAGAAAACGCAATTAAAAAAATCTCTATTAAAAAAACAGATGAAGGATTCATTATCAAACCTGAAGAAAGTTCAGATCATGAACTTATGGAACTTTACAAACTTAAAGAAAAATTAAAAGAAACCTACATTAAAGGAATTAAGGGTATAACTCATGTATTACCTGTTAAGAGAGGTTCAGAATTCATTATTATTACTGCAGGAACAAATCTAGCAGACGTACTAAAAGTTCCAGAAGTAGATTCTTCAAGAACTAGCACAAATGATTTACATGAAACTGCTAAAGTTTTAGGAATTGAAGCGGCACGTCAAACAATAATCAATGAAGCTGGAAAAGTAATTGAAGATCAAGGATTAGATGTAGACATTAGACATATTTTATGTATCGCAGATACAATGTGTAGATCTGGAATTATCAAAGGAATTACTCGTTCAGGAATCACTGGAGAGAAAAAATCCGTATTAGCAAAAGCTTCTTTCGAAACACCACTACCCCATTTAGTGAACGCATCACTTTTAGGAGAAAATGATGAATTAAATTCAGTAATTGAAAATGTAATGTTGAACCAACCTGTACCATTAGGAACAGGATTACCAGATTTGGTGGCAAAAATGGGACCCAAAAGCATTAAAAAGAAACAAATAGAAAAAGAAGAAGAGGATAAAAAATGAGCCTGGAAGACCTAAGAGATGCAATGAAGAAAGAGAAATTAATATTTGGTAATGCGCAAACTATTAAAAATTTAAAAAATGGTACCACTAAAAAAGTATTTCTAGCAAGTAACTGTGGAGATGAGATTGAAAATAACATCAAGCATTATGCAGAAATGAATAAAGTCGAAGTAGTTAAATTAGACAAACCCAGGGCAGAGATTTCAGTATTCTGTAGAAAAAACTTCCCAGTAAGTGTAATCAGCTACTAATATTAAATGAAACTTAAACAAAAATTAGATATCCGGACAATAGGATATATTTCTACATTTGAAAAAATTACTAGAACAGAATATATTGATTTCTATGAGCATCCTTCAAGCCTATTATTTATTATTCCTCAAAAAGACCTAAAAAGAGCAGTAGGGCCACAAGGAAAAAACGTAAAAAAACTTACACACTTACTAAATAAAAAAATAAAGATTATTGGACTTTCAGATGATCCAAAAAAATTCTTAATAGACTTAATTTACCCAATAAAACCTTTAGAAATTACTCAAGAAAATAATATATTAAAGGCAAAATTTGCTTCAAGAATTGAAAAAGCGAGAGTTATTGGAAGAGAGGGAAAAAACCTAGAATTTACAAATTCCTTCCTAAAAAAACACCACAATCTTGAATTTAAAGTAATTTAAGAAAATAAGCAGTAATTAGCTGATTCTACCTTAAAATAACCAAAATCTTTATAAATTAAAATTTGAGAATGCATATCACATGGCTAAGAAATCTAGAGGATTGGGTTCAGAGAACAAACTTTCAAGTAAGAGAAGAAAGTATAAGTGGTCTCAACCATTGTATAAGAGAAAGAAGAGAGGACTATGGCATAAGTCTAATCCATTAGGAAAATCTTCACAAGCAAAGGGAATCGTTCTAGAAAAAAGACAAGTTGAAGCTAAACAACCAAACTCAGCTATGAGAAAATGTGTTGTAGTACAACTAACAAAAAATGGTAAAAAAATCGGGGCGTTCGTTCCAGGTAATGAAGCTATTAAAAAAATAGATGAACACGATGAAGTTATTGTAGAATGTATCGGTGGTTCAAGAGGAAGGTCCAAAGGAGACATCCCAGGAATTAAATGGCAAGTAATAAAAGTTAATGATCAATCACTAAACGCATTAGTACGTGGAAAAATAGAGAAGGGAAGAAGATGAAGTTATACAACAAATGGGAAACACAAGGAATAATTTTAACAGATTTATCTCTAAAAAAACCGATCAACCTTGACGGAAGATTAGTTCCAAAAAATCAAGGAAGAAACTCTTCACAAAGATTCCATAAATCCAAAAATAGTATTGTTGAAAGATTAATTGGAAGGTTAATGGTTCCAGGACACAAAGGTAAAAAACATTTCAAGTCCTCAGGAAGTTGTTCAGGAAAATACGCTACTTGTTCTAAGATTGTTTATCAAACATTAGAATTACTAGAAGAAAGAAAAAAGGAAAATCCAATTCAAATCCTAGTTACTGCAATTGAAAATGCAGCACCTAGAGAAGAAATCACAACTGTAGAATACGGTGGGGCAAGATACCCTCAAGCAGTTGACTCTTCACCACAAAGAAGAATCGATTTAGCATTAAGAATGATGACTCAAGGCTCATACCAAAAATCATTCGGTAAAAAAATAAAAATGTTCCAAGCATTAGCAGATGAAATCATCGCAGCATATAATTTTGATCAAAAAAGTGCAGCTATTTCTAAAAAACTAGAAATGGAAAGAATGGCTGACGCAGCAAGATAATTCTAGTGAGGTAAAAAATGGCAAAAGATTTAACAGAAACAGTAAAAAAACTAATGAAGGAGCCACAGCAAATTAGAAACATTGCAATTTGTGCCCATATCGATCACGGTAAAACTACATTTTCAGACAACCTTCTTGCAGGTGCAGGAATGCTTTCAGAAGAACACGCAGGAAAACAATTAGCTTTAGATTTTCATAAAGATGAACAAGAAAGAGGAATCACTATCGACTCTTCAAGTGTTTCTATGGTTCATACAATTAACGAAAAAGAATACTTAATCAATCTTATTGATACACCAGGACACGTAGACTTCGGTGGAGACGTAACAAGAGCTATGAGGGCTGTTGATGGTTGTATTGTATTATGTGATGCTGTTGAAGGAATTATGCCTCAGACAGAAACAGTTCTAAGACAAGCAGTTAAAGAACATGTAAAACCAATCCTTTTCATAAATAAAGTAGACAGATTAATCAGAGAAGTTAAATTAACTCCTGAAGCAATGCAAGAAAGGTTCATGAAAATCATTGCAGCAGTAAACGCATTCTTAGACAAAATTGTTCCAGAACAACATCAAGGAAAATGGAACGTATCAGTTCAAGACGGATCAGTATGTTTTGGTTCAGCATTTCACAATTGGGCAATGAGCGTAGATTACATGCAAAAGAAAAATCTTTCATTCAAAGATGTGATTGAACATTATCAAGATGCAGATGACGATAACAAATACAAAGAGTTAGCTAAAAAAGCACCACTACATGATGTAGTATTGGGTTCAGTAGTTAAACACTTACCAAATCCGGTAGTTGCACAACAGTATAGAATTCCTAACATCTGGCATGGAGATTTAGAATCACCTGAAGGAAAAGCAATTCTTAATTGTGATCCAGAAGGAGAACCTACATTTGTATGCGTAAAGATTGTAATTGATCCTCACATGGGTGAAGTTGCAGCAGGAAGAATGTTCTCAGGAACAATCAAACAAGGTCAAGAAATTTATCTTAACGGTGCTAAGAAAAAAGTAAGGGCACAACAAGTTAGTATTTACAAGGGAGCTCAAAGAGTTCAAATGGACGAAGTAGTTGCAGGAAACATTGTAGGAATTTCAGGATTAAAAGGAATTTTCTCAGGTGAAACTGCATCAGCAATTCCTATCGAACCTTTCGAATCCATTAAACATATTTTCGAACCAGTTGTTACTAAATCTATTGAAGCAGAAAAATCTTCAGACCTTCCAAAATTAATCGAAGTTTTAAGAAAAATTTCAAAAGAAGATCCTTCAATCAAGATTGAAATTAACGAAGAAACTGGAGAAAACCTATTACATGGAATGGGAGAATTACATTTAGAAGTAACCGAAAACAGAATCATTTCTGAAAAAGGTGTTAATGTAAAAACTTCACCTCCAATTGTTATTTACAGAGAGTCAATTAGTAAAGCGTCTCCTGAATGTGAAGGAAAATCACCTAACAAACACAATAAATTCTACATGATTGTAGAACCTTTAGAACCAAAATTCGCTAAAGCTCTAAAAGAAGGAACAGTTCCTGAAGGAAGAGTAAAAAAGAATGATAAAGTTCTTTATGAAAAATTAGCAGTTATTGACGTACCAGTCAAGGAAGCAAAAAAGATTAGAGATATCTACAATGGAAACGTTCTAATTGATGGTACAAGAGGAATTGTGCATATTGGAGAAGTTCAAGAACTAATCAATGAAGCATTCGAACAAGTGATGAAAGAAGGGCCTTTAGCTAAAGAACCTGGAATCAACATGAAGATTACTTTAATGGATACAAAACTACATGAAGATGCAATCCACAGAGGACCTGCACAAGTTCTTCCTGCAGTACGTATGTCAGTCAAGGAAGCAATGTTGCAAGCAGGGTCAGTTATCTTTGAACCTATGCAAATCGTTCAAATTGACGCGCCTCATGAGAACATGGGTGACATGTCAGGAATGATTTCAAACAAACGTGGGCAATTACTAGAAATGGAACAAGATGCAGACCAAATTGTAATTAAAGCAAAACTTCCAGTAGCTGAAATGTTTGGATTAAGTAATGAAATTAGATCAGCTACTTCAGGTAGAGGAAATTTCTTCTTAATTGATCAAGATTACGAAAAACTTTCAAGAGACTTGCAAGACAAAGTTATTGCAGGAATCAGAAAAAGAAAAGGACTGAAAGACTCAGACCTTAAAGAAGAAGGAACAGAAGAGTAATCTTCTTTCTCTTTTATTTTTTTTAAATTTGCATAAATTAATAAATCTCTACATCTAGAAATTAAAATATGAAAAATATTGTAATCTTAGATTTTGAAACAACTCAAAATAAGGAAACTAGAAAAGAGGAAATTATTGAATTTGCAGCATTAGAACTAGATTCCGAGCTAAATGAAATTTCAAGTTTACATACAATGGTTAACCCAGGGGTACCACTTACATTTATTACAAAAAAAGTAACTGGAATAACTGAACAAGATCTTATGGACAAACCATCAATTCACGAAGAATTGCCTAAAATTTTGAAGTATATTGACAATAAGATACTCATTGCCCACAATGCAAATTTTGACCACAGAGTTCTTAAAACTTCATGTGAAAAATGTGATTTAAAGTTAGACATACCTCTTTTTGTAGATTCTCTAAAAATAGCCAGAAATCTATTTCCAAACGAAAAAAATGGATTGAAAAATTTAAAAGAAAGATTCAATATAATCACAATACACCATAGAGCTCAGGGAGATGTTTTGGCAACAAAGGAAGTTTTTTTAAAAATGGCGGAACTTTACAACAAATCTAAACAATCAAATTTAATTGATGACCTTCATCTTTTCAGTGTTTGTTGAACAATATTAAAAACGCTAGAATTATATACTCTTAACTATAGGTTCTATCCTATGAATAAAAAACTAATAGGGAGCCTCTGTGCCATTACATTGTCAGCATTGGGAATTTTATACTGTGACAAAGAAAATATAGATTACAATCTTCCAAAATTAGAAAAACCCAAATTTATAGAAAGTCAGCAAACATTTACCCCTGAATTAAATAGAAATGAAATGAAATTAGAGAATATTGTAAACAATGTCCCAAAAACAGACAATCCAATAAATATATCCTCAAATTTATCTAAAAACATTAATTATGCATTTAATTCATTTCATGGAGATGTAGATATAGAATACATTAGTTGGCTAATTTTAGAACTACTAAATCAAAAAGAAATAAATAAGATATACTCAATCTCAAAAGAAACTCCAGCAATCGGAGAATATTATTCAAAGGATCATTATAAAACTCCCATAGAAAAAGCTGGTGAAATGGATTGTATATTTGGGGAAAACCACCTCATATTAGATTATCAAAATGAAAGATATGGATTCTCTATTGAAAAGGGGAGTTCACTAGAAATGAAAATCTTAAATGAAGAAGAAATTTGTACTAGCGATAAATATGTTCCATCCATACTTGAAAAAACTGGTTTGATAAATACCTATTATATTTTTGAAATTGTTAGTTTAAATGATCCATTCACATTTTCAGACAAAGTTACTTGTGAGTCATTTAGCATAAATTTTGATAAATCTGCTTCAAGAATGTATATTAGCCTAACACCTTACATTTATTCAAATGTAGAAGGAGATATTCCAATAGTAGAATTTGAAGATTTCAACAGAAATAATCATTTTTCAGAAAGAGACTTAAAATTTAACCGTCATGGGAATATTGATTATGATACCACTTCGCGTATAATTTTGGGAGGAACATTGGGAAATGAAGAATACTTCAACATTAATTATGCTGCATGGGAGAACGAAAATAAAATAGAAGGAAAAGAAAACAATGAAGGATTACCAATGACCAGAAGTTTAATCAATTATTTATTTAATTAAGAATTTTTATCCTTAGCTTCTATTTTATCCACAGTCTTTTTTTGTAATTTCAAACTTTTGTGACAATCAGCTTCTGCTGCTTTTTGAGTTTTACCAGAACCTAAGGAAGTTATTCTAGTGAGTTTATTAGTTAAAGTACTACAATCTGCAAACCATTTCCCTTTAGTGTTTGCATCTGGTTTTCCAGTTCCAATAGGTGTACCATTTTCATCGAATTTAATTTTATCTTGGCCCTCAATCCCCGGTGGAGTACGGAGTGTAGGGACAAAAGTAACTTCATAAATTCTAACCTCTCCAATATTATCGCCCCCATCTGGTGCGCTATTTGTTCCAACCATATTTCCTGTCAAAATTAAAGAATCAGATTGAATATTGGAAAAGAGAAAAGAAACACCGATTAGTAATGTTAATACTAAAATACTTTCTCTTTTCATTTTATTTGTTTTTTTTATCTTTACCATTTTATGTTTTAATCGAACCTAATTCACCCACAATTATAAGGAATAGTTGCAGTACACAATACTTGTAGATAATTTCCATCTAAGTCCATAATATTTGGGCCAGGACAAGTATATTTTGTTTTAGGACTTTTAAGATATTTAATATTTTTATCTTGAACGCCACATATCGCCTTAGCTTCTAATTTTGCACGCTCTTTTGCATATTCCTTTGCAGTGTTTTCTAAACTATCTAAATTGTTATTGCCACTTGCAGTTTCAGTACCGGTTCGAAATTCAATTTGGTTTTCTTCAACATTTAATTGATATGAAGCTACAAAGGAACTAAATAAAATAATTAATAAAAAACTTACAACCACACTCATTTTTTTCATAATAATTAGAGTTTATATTCTTTTATAAATGTTTTTAATTGAG
>Ga0209249_1000869_pt1 | contig 33121 bp, 43 predicted proteins | sample SaaInlV_200m_DNA_4_FD_184653 | JGI IMG/M metagenome (GOLD analysis project Ga0209249, IMG submission 184653) | Marine microbial communities from expanding oxygen minimum zones in the Saanich Inlet - SI037_S3LV_200m_DNA (SPAdes) (version 2) | ecosystem: Environmental > Aquatic > Marine >...
CTTTGCCATATACAAAGAAGATGAAAAACCTAAATTAAAAATTGAATGGGTGAAAAAAGATGCTGGATAGAATAGATAGGGCAATAATGAGATTATTATTGAAACATAAAATGAAGTTTCTCTCTACAAATGAGATTGCTATAAAGATTGGAGTTGCACCTCTCACTGCAAAAAGACATTTAGAAAAATTAAAAAATGAGGGATATGTAGCTGATAGGATTCAAGGACAAATTCGGGAGTATGATTGGAAATATGCCAGAAAGAAAAAGAAAACCAAAAAGTAGAACTGTTAAAGCACCTCCAAAAATATTATGGGGTGCAAGGTTTGAAATAAAGTGTTTAAATTGTGGTAAAAAGATTGCCTCAACAGATATTTTATGTAAATATTGTAAGAAGAAGATATCAAAGGGGATTAGATGAAAAAAGAAAATAATAAAATTAAAAACAATGATTCAATCGTTGAAGCACATAACCTCAGAAAGGTTTTTAGAATTCCAAAAAAACAAAAAGACCTTTCTTGGATTAAGAAAAAACTTTCTTGGTTTTACAGAGAGTGGTTAGATAAAGTGGCTGTAGATAGTGTGAGTTTTAAGGTCAAGAAAGGAGAAATTCTTGGATATTTGGGACCAAATGGTGCTGGAAAATCGACAACTATTAAGATGTTAACAGGCATACTTCATCCAACAGAAGGGGAGATTAGGGTTTTAAATAATCTTGATCCCATTAAAAACCGAAAGGAATATACTCAGAATATAGGGGTGGTTTTCGGTCAGAGATCAATACTTAACTACGACATTCCTGTTAAAGATTCATTTGACTTATTTCAATCAATTTATCAAATTCCAGAAAAGAGATATAAGGAAAGATTGAATTTTTTAGTTAAATTGTTAAAAATAGAACCATATTATGAAGTTCCTTATCGAAAGTTATCTCTTGGTGAAAAAATGAGATGTGAACTTGCTGCGTCATTTCTACACAAACCAAAAATTGTATTCTTAGATGAACCAACCATTGGTCTTGATTCACAAGCAAAATTAATTGTTCGTGATTTCCTCAAAGATATAAATAAAAAAGATGGTGTGACTATTGTTATTACTTCTCATGACATGGACGATATAGAAGAATTATGTGAAAGAATTGTTTTAATTGATAAAGGCAAGGTTTACTATGATGGAAAACTTAATTCCTTTATTTCAAAGTATGCCGATAGTAAAAACATTAGAGTACATTTTAAAAAAATACTTGACAAGGAAAAATTCAAAAAACTTACTCAAAAAAAGAGCTTCCAAAAAAATCATAACACTATTACTTTTAAGGTTTCCGCAAACAAAAAATTGGGAGAATACCTGTCAGACATTTTCAATATAGTTGAAGTTATAGACGTAGAAATATCTGAACCAAAACTTGAGAAAATAATTGCGAAGGTCTACAGGGAAAATGAATAAGTATTTAAAATATTTCAAGATTGGATTTCTTCAATCAACCGAGTATAAATCAAGCATAATACTTTCTTTTGTAAGTCCTTTTATTATTGCAGTTTTCTTTTATTTTGTTTGGGGATACCTCTATAGTTTAAGTGACGGGTTGATTGGGGGTTTTACATTTAAAGAAATGATTTTCTATCTGATCTTTGGTTTATTAATCCATACAATTAGATCATCTGAACTTGCTGAAAAAATTTGCGAAGAAGTAAAATCAGGAGATATAGCTATTTATCTATGTCGACCAGTAAGTTTCGTAAAAAGTGTCTTTGCTAAAGGTTTTGGTGAAAGAATCGTTCAAATAGTTATGGTTTTTATAGCATTAATAGTAATAACATTAGTTGCAAATTTGCCTATTCCAAACATACAAACACTTGGAATTCTTGTAATTTATTTAATTCTTTTCATTATTTTTGACATAATACTATATTCAATAATAGGTGCCTTTTCGTTTTGGTTTACAGAAATATGGGGGATAAGAAGAGCAGTCGAACACATTCAATTAGTATTAACGGGAAGGATACTTCCGTTAAGTTTATTTCCTCTTTGGTTCTCATCTATATTAAAGTTCACACCGTTTTATTACATGGAGTATTCTTTTGCCAGCATCTATTTAGGAAAGTTCACAATGATTCAAGCAATATTTGGTGTTGGGATGTTGTTATTATGGATATTTATTTTGTTGGTAATATTATTAATAGTTTATAAAATTGGATTTAAAAAATTGGAGGCATTGGGTGGTTAAATGAAGAGGTATATAGATGTTTTTTTGAAGGATACTGTTATTAAACTTAAAGAAATTAGAGAATACAAAGCAAATATGTTTTTCAGTCTACTTATAAGTTTCACAGAAGCCCTGGTTTCATTGATATTTATTGGAGGTGTTTTTTATAGTGTTAAAGATATCATCCCTTGGACTTCTGCCATTTTTATTTTTTATGTACTTTACTTTGAAGGAATGATGAATCTTTTTGAAACATTTTATGTTGCTACAAGACTTCATAAATATATTTTGGCAGGTGATCTTAATAATTATCTGATTCGTCCACTGGGGGTTGGTTTTCAATATATGCTTGCATCATCAAGAATTAGACCTTTCTTTACATCAATTGCATTCTTTATTTGTTTAATAGTATATGTGATCGTTAGTGACATAACTTTCTCACTATCAAGACTCTTTCCCACATTATTATTTTCAATCATTGCAGGGTTGACAATGATAAGTGTCATACGTTTTACAGATAGCTTCTCCTTTTTCTTCAAACAACCGGTATCAATTAGGAATATATACTCAAGGATGGCTCATGTGTACAATAGATTTCCAGGAGTAATATTTACGGGTGGTTTAAGAAAACTTGCTATGATGTTTCCAAATGTTTACTTTGGTGCATTTGCAATCCATTATCTATTTGGTTTTTCAGACTTGAGCACGTTATATCTTCAAACTGGAATATTGCTTATTTTGTTACTAATATCTTTTGTTGGAACGCTACTTATTTGGAAAGTGGGTATGAGAAATTATGAAGCGTACAATTAAATCAATTTTTTATTTTATTTACTGAAATAATTCTTAAATCCAATTTACACGGTGCAACGCTTTAAATACTCTTGCACATGAAAAAATTAGATTCTTGTGCAGAACATACTCCTTTGTGCAAAGCCATAATAAAGAAAATATTATTCAATCATATAATCGGAAACCATTTATTATTTTTAGTTATCTTGAGGGGCGACATCTAAAAAATATTAATGATGCACAAATGTATCAAATGATAAAACATTTAGCTTTACTTCATAAAATTACTAAAGGACATAAACCTATTAATTTTGAATATAGAGAGCCACGTACAAAAAAATTTTGTTTAAAGGTTGCAAAAACAGAATCTAAACGATTTAAGAACAAAGAAAAAGGTAAAATAAAACTTAATCGTATTAAAACAAAATTGAACGAATTAATGTTACCTGAAAAACTGCAGAAGGGAGTTATTCATGGAGATTTTGATAAAGCTAATATTAAATTCAAAAAAAATAAACTTACAGGAATTCTTGATTTTGATGATTCTACTTATACTTTTTTAATCTATGATTTGGGGGCGGTCCTTTTGTATTGGACAAGATTTTATGTGAAAAAATTGGATTTTGAAAAAGCAAAAAAAATAATAAAAATTTATGAAAAATATAGGCCATTATCAAAATTGGAAAAAAATAATATTTTTGATGCATTTCAACTTCATACTTTGATGATTATGTCTTGGCTTATGTATGATAAATGGAAAGGTAAAGATTTGTTTAAGATATTATCGGGAATATTAGATGAGCTTGATTCTATTGGAAGAGATAAATTCTACAAGAAGTTATTTGATTAAATTTTGCATTCTAGAAGAAATATTAATAAAGTCATAGGAATTTAATAATTATATGGGATATTTACAAAAAAGACCTCAAAAAAAGGTTTTTAGAAAAGAAAAAATTGATTCTCTTAGAAACCAAGCTATTGAAAAAATTAAATCAAAATTACTTCCTAATGAAAAAATCATCAAAATCATCTTAATAGGTTCATCTATAAAAAATTCTTTTGGAGAATATGAACAACCCGGATTTAGAGGAAGTTTATTTTCTGATTTTGATTTTATTGTATTTGTAAAAGATGATTTTGAAATACCAAAATGGCTTGAAAGGGAGCCGGATGGAAAACCTTTTCCAGAGGATAGTATGAATCTAGCTTATCGGAATAAGGAATTCATTGAAAACAAATATGATGTAGAAGTCTTTTTTATTAAAAATGCGAATGTCCAAGATCCTAAAATTCAAGAATTAGGTGAACTTGCAGGAATCCCTATAACTTCTGATTCTAAACATAAACATTTGATTGTTTATTCTAGTGAATGATCTTTTGGGTGCTCAAACGACCCACATTCTACGCGTGTAAGTTGGATTAAACGTCAAATAGGAGAAGTCATTACAAACTATACGTTTTTATTTGGTCTGCAAATTTTTTACGAGCCAAAGTCAATAATTTTGGTTCTCCCCCACCATGAGATATCCTATGGAATGTTCCAGGAGAATATGGACTAGCAATATGTGTTTTTACAAACCAATCTTTAAATTCTTCATTTAATGAAACTCCCTCATTAATCAAAATTCTAGCAACATCAATTCTTGCTAAATCCCTTTTATAAGAATAACTAGTATAAACAGGATTTTCGAGAAGAGTGTCTATTGTTTGTTGATTACTAAAACCAATAAGGCCCCCTATTTTAGTTTTTTGCTTAATAATTCTAGCATGATTTAAGCTAGCAAATTGGGGAAATTTCAATATTGCTTCTTTGATTTTAACTTCATTATTTGCACCATACACTTCAGTAGCTTCATTAATAACTCTAGCATGATTTAAGGCAACAAATCGGGAAAATTTCAATATTGATTCTTTGATTTTAACTTCATTATTTATTCCATACACTTCAGTAGCTTCATTAATAACTCTCGAATGATTTAAGCCAGCAAAAGAGGGGAATTTCAATATTGCTTCCTTGATTTTACCTTCATTATTTATTCCATACACTTCAGCAGCTTCATTAATAACTCTCGAATGATTTAAGCCAGCAAATGGAGGGAATTTTAATATTGATTCTTTGATTTTAACTTCATTATTTATTCCATACACTTCAATAGCTTCATTAACAACTTTAGAATGATTTAAGCCAGCAAATGGAGGGAATTTTAATATTGATTCTTTGATTTTAACTTCATTATTTATTCCATACACTTCAATAGCTTCATTAACAACTTTAGAATGATTATAACCTGCAAAACGCGGGAATTTCATTATTGATTCTTTGATTTTAACTTCATTATTTATTCCATACACTTCAATAGCTTCATTAACAACTTTAGAATGATTATAACCAGCAAATGGCGGAAATTTACCTATAATCCCTTTACCAACTTCTACTGAGATATCATAAAATTTACAGATTTGTTCTAATTTTGACATAGGAATAAGGAAGTATTACCCTTTATAAGTTTTTCTAATTTAGTCACTTCCCAGTAGTCTCTTAAATCAACGCGTTAACTTTTTATTCTTAGCTTAATATTCACTATTAAACATTTTTCAAATAACCTCGCAATGCCGCACATAATTAATTATTTTCTTTTGCTCTTCTAGCTTTTGGAATGTAATTCAATAGAACATTATTTGATACTCTTCCACACCCAATAAAATGTTTTTTATATTTTATTATTTTGTAAGCATTTTCTTGTTTTTCATCTAGCATTAAATTTTCCCCAGCCATGTATGCCTGAAATTCTTCATCTGTTAACTCCAAAATATTTTTCTTTGGGTTGTCTAAAATTTCTGATCCTTCAATTGATAATCTGAATCCGGCCCTTTCTATTTTCCCAAAATATGATCCAGTATTATTTATTTTCAAATTTTCAGTGTTTATTTCTTGAAGTTCTGGATTTGTGATATACACTTTATCATTTTTGGAAATTAGAAATAAATGCTCCCCCTTTATTCCACAATCAAATTGATCTTTAATTTCGGATAAAATCTTTTTTATTTCTTTGTTCCTCATTATTGTTAACATAATATTCGTTGATATGATGAGTTTATAAATATTGTTTTTAAATCATTCCTTTCTTCTTTGATTGTTTGAAAGGTTTGTGAAAAAAAAAAATTAGTTTATCTCTTGTGTAAACCTCTCGCCGCGAATCTCCCTGATACAACATTTATAACTGTACATGCCTCCCGATCCATATCCTGAACATGTCCCTACACTATAACCTGAATTCACACAGTCTTCTTCAGATATCCATAATGGGCCAGATTCCCATTCACCATCATCATCCAAATAATAACAACAATCGAAACCTGCATGCGCCGAACAAGAAGATACGCTACCTCCAATATCTGCACAATCCTCTTCAGTCATAAAATATAAAGGAATTTCTATATATCTTTGAATCGATGTACTAATATCATATGCAGGATAACTTTTGTCAGTTACAGAATCAATAAAATCGACTTTTGTCATTTTATTTATATTTGGATTTAAGGATTCTTGTTTTGGTGATTTTTGTACTGCGCACCCGGAAATAACTACTAACGTAATCAAAATCATACTTAATATTATTTTCTTATTTCTCATTTTCACCTCCTTTTTAATTATATTCATATTTAATTTTGATCCCTCATATAACTATTATTTTTAAATCATTCCTTTCTTCTTTGATTGTTTGAAAGGTTTGTGGATTTCAAATTTTGAGAATTCTTTTTTTTGTTCTTTTATTTTGAATACTTGATCTCCTTTTCTTACTCTTTCTTCAACTTTTACTGTAACATCGTCACCTTTTTTAGCTTTTTTTGCAGGTTTCTCATTTACCCAAATTTCCTTTATATCTGTTTTATAAAATCCGGTTAATTTTCCTGTAAACGCAATTGTTTCGTTCTCTTCCAATTCATTTTGTTCTATAATTATTTCTGCAACATTAAGTTTTGGGTAATATCTATTTACTGTTCCAATTTTTATTTTTGTTTCTGTTGCTATTGAACCATAAAATTTTGTCCATGAATCATTTGTTGGCGTACCTAAAAAGAAATTTGTTGAAAATCCCCTGTTGTATACTTTTTCTAATTCATTTAATAATTTTAAAATATTTTTTTCTGTAAATTTATTTTCTGCAATTAAATCAATTGCATCTCTATATGCTTTTGTTACGGTATAGACATACTCTGGCCCTTTTGCTCTGCCTTCTATTTTGAAAACATTTATTCCTGCTTCAACCAGTTTATCTAATATTGGTAAAGTACAAAGATCTTTTGGCGACATAACTTGTTCACCTTCTAAAATAAATTCTCTTCTTGGATCTTCTTCATCTATTATTTTATATTTTCTTCTACATTCTTGCAAACATTGACCACGATTTGCAGAAATTCTATTGTGGAACTGACTCATAAAACACCTTCCAGAATATGCTACACATAATGATCCGTGAACAAAAGTTTCTAACTCTATCTGTCTTCCATCATAACTCAAATTTTCTTTTTTTATTTTCTTTTTTATTTCTTTTATTTGTTCTAACGTACATTCTCTTGCTAAAACGATTCTTGGTGAGAATTTAGCATAAAATTTCAATGATTCATAGTTTGAAATTGATAGCTGAGTGGAAACATGCACCTCTATTTCTTTTTCATTACATAATTGAAGTATTGCTGCGTCGGTTGCAATTACTGCATCGACTTTTGATTTTTTTACTTCATCTAAAATTGATTTTACTCGATCAAGTTCATGTTCATAAATTAGTGTGTTCAGTGTTAGATATCCCTTCATGTTTGACTTATGAAGTGTTTCCATTATTTTTGAAAGTTCTTTTTGTTTAAAATTCCTTGCAGATGCGCTCCGCATATTTATTTGCTCTATTCCAAAATATACTGCGTCAGCCCCAGCCTTTATTGCCGCGTGTAATGTTTCCCAATCTCCAACTGGAGATAGAATTTCCGGTTTCATCATATTATTTTATTTTTATCTTTATGAATGTGGATAACATTTACTGGGCAAGATCTTGCAGTTTCTAAATTTTTATCTAAATTTTCTTCTGGAAACTCTTTTTCAAATAATTCTGCATCTATTTCCTTAGAATCTTTCAAACTTGATTTTCCATTTGGCTGCATTTTCCAATTTTTTGAATCTAATGCTGCACAAGAACTGCACCCTATACAATTTTCCATATCATAAATAAATTTAAATTTTACCATATTATTTTTGATTGTAATCTTCTTTTAAATGTTTTGTATTTGGATAAAGTTTATAAATTATTACTTGATTAGATTTCTTATGAACATATATGAAATTGAAAGATTTGTAATTGACAATGCCGTTAATTATAATGGTAAAGCAAATCTTGGGAGCGTTATTGGAGCTTTGATGGGCCTACATCCAGAACTTAGAAGTAAAGCTAAAGAATTAACTCCTGAAATAAAAAAAATTGTTGACAAGGTAAATGCTATGGATCTTGAAGAACAAAAAAAATTATTACGAGAATATGGGGCAATAGAAAAACCTGAAAAGATTGAAAAGGATAAAATGCCCGAATTGAAAAATTCAAAAAATGTTGTTGTTAGATTTGCACCAAATCCAAATGGTGCAATTTCATTTGGCCATTGCAGGCCGGCATTATGGAATTGGTTCATTAAAGGCCATTATACTGGTAAATATCTATTGAGGTTTGATGATACTGATCCGCAAGTTAAACCTCCAATAAAAGAGGCTTACAGTTGGTTTAAGGATGATTTGAAATGGCTTGGAATAAAACCAAGTAAAATTATCATACAATCCAAACGTTTAAAAAAATATTATAAATATGCCCAAGAGTTAATCAATATTGGCGGTGCATATGTTTGTACTTGCAATTCTGAGAAAAAAAGAGAGTTATTGCATAAAAGCATTAAGTGTCCTTGTGTAGATAAATATCAAACGGATCGATGGAAATGGATGTTTGATGGAACCTACAAAGCTGGTGAGGCGGTACTCCGGATTAAAACGGATATAAATGCACCAAATCCTGCACTTAGGGATTGGGCAGCATTTAGAATTGTTTCCGAAAATAAACACCCACTTGATTCTAAATCTGTTGTGTGGCCACTATTAAATTTTGCGTCTGCAATTGATGATCATGATTTTAAAGTTACTCATATTGTTAGGGGGATTGATTTACAAGTTTCGGATGATCGTCAAAAATATTTATACAGTTATTTCGGCTGGAAATATCCTGAAACAATGTATCATGGTAAATTATTGGTTTCTGGAATAAAGAGTACTTCTGAGACGGTTAAATTGATTAATGAGGGGAAGGTCAGTGGATGGGATGATCCATCATTGGGTACAATCCGTGCTTTGCGAAGAAGGGGTTTTTGTCCTGAAGCAATTCGTAAATTTATGTATGATGTCGGAATTAAAAAAACTGATATAAATGTTTCATTTGAAACATTGGCATCATTTAATAGGGAGTTTATTGATGGAAAAACTAAACGGTATTTCTTTGTAGAAAACCCTCAAAAAATGATGATTGCAGATAGTCCTGATCTTGAAATTGAGGCCCCGTCCCATCCTGAATTAAACATGGGTGTACGTAAGTTTGATACACATCAATATTTTTATGTTTCTGATAAAATTGAGAAAGGAGTATTGTACCGGTTTATGCACTTATTTAATTTCATTAATGGTAAATATCACTCTGCAGAAATGGATAAATCCTTGAAAGCAAAATTAATACATTGGTTGCCAGTTAGTCCTGAAAATATCAAAGTCGAAGTTTTGATGAGTGATGGAAGTGTCAAAAAAGGACTTGGAGAAAGTGCATTAAAGAAACTTAAAGTTGGATCGGTCGTCCAATTTGAAAGATTTGGGTTTGTTAGATTAGATCAAAAATTTGAGAATAAATTGATTTTTGTATTTGGACATAAATAAAAAAAAGAAAATTAAAAGAAAAGTTCTTTGATTACCCATGCCATTAATGCAATCCATATCAATGTGTAAATCCAGTACTCTTTCCACATGTTTTTTATTTTGAAACTTTTCAGTATTTTTCCTACATGATCTGCCATTCCAAATACAATTATTAATGCCATGAAAGCCATCACTGCAAAAATTTCAACCATGGTGAATACTTGGATCAAATAATAGAAAATTATTGCCGCCAAAATAAGAGATATATATTTTAATGGTTTAGGTTTTGAATATATTTTATTTGCAAAATTCATCCATGCATTTGGATTGACAATTAAATAAATCATCTTTATTACTCCGGATACAAGAAAAATCATTGCTATAATCTCTATTGGTGTATAAGTCATTTGTGTACCTCCCTTTGTAATTATTTTAGAATTATTGATATATATAGTTTGTTAAAAGAAAAAAATTAGAAAGCCTTTTTGGCTCCCTCTTCAATTGCTTTTTCTGCGTTGTCTTTTGACATCATAGCACACATTGTTGTTCCACAATCTGGGCATGCCCCTTTCGCCATGAATCCACCTTTAGCAGTCTTATTAATTGCCGGGTCTTTCATCTCTTGCCCCTTTTTTTTACATTTTACGCAATATGCATTTACCATTTTTATATTTCCTCCTTGAAAATTATTAGTTTGGGTTAAATTTTGGATATAAAAAGGTATTCATTCTTTTGATTTCAGTTAACTTTATAAATAAACTAATTTTATGAAATCTTAATATGGCTAAGGTACATACTAGAATGAAAAGAAGATTGGGCATTAGTACGCACAAGCGTGGTACTATGAGTAAACCAGTTAAAAAGAAAGGCGCTAAAACTTTTCCAAGTGAAGAGAGTGCAAATGCATATGCGACAAATAATGATATAAATGATTTTAAACTTATAAAAGTTAAGAAGGGTTTGAGATTTCAGATTGTTTCTAAATAATATTTTTTGAAATATTTTCTATTTTAGTTTTTCCGATTGATATAATGAATGTTGCCAACCTTGGGCCAGTCTCTTTGCCAATCAAATACATGTAAATATTTTTGAAAAATTCTCTTTGCCTTTTCTTCAATTGTTGTTCATCTAATCCCTCTTGCTTTGGAACTTCATAAGCCAATTTTGTTAATTTTTCTAGATCCCAATTGTCTTTTATATTTGAAAAGAAATTTACTAATTCTTGTTGCTCATGTTTTGATAAAGCATTATAAAATTCCTTATTTCCAGATTCAACTAATTCTATCTTATTTTCTGGTGAAAATTCATCTATCCAATTTTGAGATAATATTAATCTTCTTTTTATTGATTCTTCATTTGAATTATCTTCAGTTTCTTTTAATATTCTTTTCACTTCATTCAGATTTCCCTGTGTAATCTGTCCAATATTGGCTATTAATCTGAATGGGATGTTGTCTGTATTTATGAAATCCTTATCAATCTTTGATAAATCTAGTGCCCTTTTCTTACTATCTTTTATTTTATCATTCTTGTAATCTTTTGATGCCCGGTCCAGTTCATCATATTGCCTTATTATTTCTGAATCAAAACAGAAATCGAAACTTTTTGTTGGCAGGGTTCTCAAAAATAACCATCTCAATAGTTCGGGCTCATAAATTTTCAATAAATTACCTGGACTAATATTTGTTCCAGTTGAACCAGATATTTTAGATGATAGTCCCCTCAATCCAATAAAATCATAAGGTTGATACATTGGCGGTTCAAAATCAAATACATCTTTTGATATTCTTCTAGCTACTTGATAACTTCCTTGAGGGGCAGAATGGTCCTTCCCGCCTGGCTCATAACAGACATCTTCATATCTCCACCTCATTGCCCAATCTACTTTCCATTGGAGTTTTCCGATATTTTTTTCTTTTAAATTTACTTTATTTTCATGACCACACTTACAAGAGTATTCTATTTCTGTAGTATCCTCATCATATGATTTTATTTTAGTAAAATCTTTTCCGCAATTTTCGCAATAAATCTCCAATGGATAATAATTTTCGATCTCTTCCTCTGTAAATCCTTGGGTTCTAAATTCTGCGAGAATTGATGCGATTTCTTTTCTTTTCCCCATTGCCTCAATAATTCCATCTTTATATTTTCCAGCAGAATACATTTTCGTTTGGTATATAAATTCTGGATTTACGCCCAATGACGGTATATCCTTTTCTAATTCTTTTTCGAAATGTGATGCATAAGTCCCAGTTTTGCCAAATGGGTTCGGGATTTTTGAATATGGCATGCCCATATGTTTTTCGAAATCATCTGAAACATTTTTTGGAATTTTCCTTAATCTGTCATAATCGTCCCACGAGAATATGAATCTTACTTTTTTCCCTTTATCTTTTAATGCCCTTGATACTGATTCTGCTGTAATCAAATCTCTGAAATTGCCAATATGAATTGTGCCGCTCGGTGAAATTCCTGCTGCCAAAGTGAATAATTTCTTTTTTGGATTTCTATGTATTAAGTTTTCTGCGGCTTTGTCAGCCCAGTGGATATCTTTTGCCATTAAAATTAGTTTCAATTTTCAGTTTTTAAACGTTTTGTTTTTAAATAATTGAATAATCCAATTTCTAGGGAAAGTTTTATAAACTGTTGTTTTTCACAAATGGTAACCTAATTATAGGAGGGTTTAGAAATGGCTGAAGTATCAAAAGAAAAAATATCAAAAGCTTATGAAGCTATTGAATTAGCAAAAAAAACTGGTAAGATTAAGAAGGGTGCTAACGAAGTAACTAAAGTTATAGAGAAAGGCACGGCAAAGTTGGTTGTTATCGCTGAAGATGTTTCTCCTAAAGAAATTGTAATGCATTTAGAACCATTATGTAAGGAAAAAAATATACCTTATATCGCAGTTCCCGTAAAAGAAGATTTGGGTGCGGCGGCAGGTTTGAGAGTGGGTACAGCTTCTGTTGCAGTAGTAAAGGAAGGAGAATCGAAAAACATAATTAAGGAATTATCATAAAAAGATGGCACCAATCAAAAAAAATTCTAAGGTTAATAAGAAGGGGAAATCCGCTTCATTATTTACTATTGCTGTTCCAGCATCTGTTGAAGAGATAGTTGGTAAAACTGGAATGAGGGGAGAAGCTACACAAGTTAGGTGTAAGGTCCTTGAAGGCAGAGATCAAAATAAAATTCTTAGAAGGAATGTGAAGGGTCCCGTAAAAATTGGTGATTTGCTTATGCTTAGAGAAACTGAAATAGAAGCTAGAAAGATATCTTCTAAGGGCGGACGAGGATAAAATGGCTAAATGTTCATTTTGTACAAAAGATATTGAACCTGGTACAGGGAAAATGTATGTCCAAAAAACTGGAAGAGTTTTGAATTTTTGCACTATGAAGTGTGAAAAAAATATGCTTAAATTGAAAAGAAATCCAATTAAATTCAAGTGGACTAAACAAAAAGAAGAATAATTTCTTTTTTTATTTTTTATTAAAACAAATAATTTTATATATTCCTTATTGAACTAAATTTTAAAATGATAGAAAAAACATTAATATTGGTTAAGCCTGATGGCGTTAAGAGGGGATTGGTTGGAGAAGTTATTTCGCGATTCGAAAGACGTGGATTAAAAATTGTTGGAATTAAAATGGTTCAAGTTGACCCTGATTTTTCTAAAAAACATTATGCTGCCCATGTGGAGAAAGGATTTTATTCTGGATTAGAAACATTCATTACTTCTGGCCCAGTGGTTGCTATGGCAGTAGAGGGTGTACATGCAGTAGAAGTAGTTAGGAAAATTGTCGGAAGTACAGAACCTAAAAATGCAGAAGTTGGAAGTATAAGGGGAGATTTCGCACATACGGCAAATGATTATTCTGATGAAAAGGGGAAAGCTACTGAAAATTTAATCCATGCATCTGGAACTTCGGAAGAAGCAAAAGAAGAGGTAGCATTATGGTTCTCTGTTGAAGAATTATTTAATTATAAAACTTCACATGAAGATCATGTTATGTAAATAAATAATTATTTTCTTTTTTTTATTTTTGTTTAAAGTTATTCGCTATGGCGAATAATGATCCAGCACCTATTGCAATTAAAGCTCCCGCTAAAAACCATAATGCTAAATTTGGTTCTTGAGTAATTGGGGCTACGCATTCAGATGCTGCAGATTTGCCTGCCATTGGAACTATCTTCATTGCAGGAATATCGCTTGCAATAATATCCATTGCTCCCTGTTTTGAAGTCTGATAAAAATGTATTGCCCCTGCTCCAATGAAACTCAATAATGTTACTGGGAGAATATTTTTCAGTTTCGATAGAGTCCTTTCCGAAGAATCCGGAGAAATTATTATAAATTTTTTTGCTATGGTGAATATCTTCATCTTTTTCCCCTTTTTACTCCAAAAGAATTCTTTTGATTTTATTAATTTGGCATTTCTTAATTGTTTTATATTATAATGTACTGTTGGCAATGGGATTTCTAATTTTTCTGCCAATTCTGATTCTGTTGATTCTTTATTTTCTGTTAAATACTTCAGTATTTTTTGAGCTGTTTTGTTAGATAGCGCATCAGCTACAGATTTCGAATCCTTCATTGAGACCAGCATAAATGTATTTTCATCCATAGTTTTTGTCAATAATATTTGTTTATAAAGTTTATTTTAACTTTAAGTTCGTTTAAAATTCTTCAAAATCTTGTGTTCTTGATTTTGCTAATTTATCAAAACAATAATCAATATTTTCTAATATCTCCTGTAAACTGTTGGTAACTATTGTTTGGTATTCTCCCTCTTTGACCATTTTTGTCATGAATACTCCTTTATTAAGATTCAAATCAGGATTATCAAATCCCCAATATTCATTCATGCTTTCGGTATTTTCATCCATTGATTTCAGGGGGTTCGGAGAATAATTTAAATTTATCATTGCTGAGGATTTTATTGTTCCAGGTTCAATTATCATTCTCCAACTATAACTATCACTTCCGAATTCAGATGGCCAAGATTTATTTTTCCTTACTGGCAAATAATTTTCATCTTCACTCAGTATTGGGTGATTGTATGTTGGATCAGTATTCGCATCGTCTACCCTTTTGTCCAATAATGAAGTTATTTCTTCTAATCTTGAATTATAATCGTCCATTTTAGTATTTATTTGATATTTATTCTTTTTAAAGCTTTCTATTTGTTACCACTAGATAATTGCATATTTTATGAATTTTGATAGTATGGGTGGTATTCTTTGAAGAATTTGCCATAAATATGCTTTTTTTCAATAGAAACATTTATAAGTTGGTTATAATTTAGAAGTAGTAACTTATAATGATTATACTGGAGGAAAATAAATGAAATATACAAAAAATGAACATGAAACGGTTATCAATAAGGGAATAAATCTTATTTCTAAACATGGAAAACCAATTAAGAGAGGAATCTTGGCACTTGGATTGGCTGCATCCCTTGGATATGGCGGAATCGAAACTAAAGATCATTTTGAACAGAAAAATATTGAAATTCAACAAGAGCAGATTATGCAAAATGACCTTAATGCTAAAAAAATGTTGATCGAGAATGAGGAATTACTTAAAGCTGACGCTGAAAAATATCTTAATGATGGTGATTTGGCTATTGCGGCAGATACTATTTCTGAAGCTGAAGCTGTTAGAAGTGGAAAACAGTGTGGAAGCTTAGAAAGAAAATTAAATTCTAAATTGGAAGCAAATGAAGTTAATGCTGAAAAAGAATCATTTAATTCTCAGTTTGGGAATGCAAACCTTGCGGATGATACAATTGGTTATACTGCTAAATTTGGAGATGATGTATGGGATGTAGCTTCAAAAGTGTTCGAGTATAGACATGGTAGAACTCCAAGTCACGATGCAACTACTAAAGATGGGCAAGAAATGGTTGTCCTTTGGAGAGGCATTGCTGCTGAATTAAGAGATGAAGGAAAATCAATAAAAAATCTGGAAATTGGTCAATTTGTTAAAATACCTGCAAATGATAAAGAAATTTCTAAAGTGCAAACTATTGTTGATGGATACACTTCTGAAATTGATGGATTAGTTTCCCAGAAAAATTATCCTGGTGCTTTCAAAAAATTGAATGAGTTTGATAATGATTTTGGAAATACAATTCCTGATCAAATCAATGAAGCAAAAATTGGTATTTTCACTTCAGACATTCAAAATTTGATGGAAGATAGCAAATATGAATCGGTATTGGAAAAGTTAATTGATGAAAATAAAGAAAATTTTAATGCTAATCAATTCGAATTATTCAAAACTGAAGCATTGGACAGTTTAGATGTTATTTATAGAAATGAAGTTGATTATTCAATTGAAACTAAATCTTTTGAAAATGCGGAAGAAGTAGTTAGATCTGCACAAGAAATTACTGGAAGAGATTATCAAGATCTTGCCGATAAAGTTAGTGGTGCAATTTTGACTAATTATACTGAAGATGTTTCTTTATTTATTGAAGAAAAAGATTTTGATGAAGCATTGAAAACTATTGAATCTGCTGAAGAAAAATTTGGCACTACATACCAAAATTTCAGAAATGATTTGAATTTTGCAATCGTAAAAGATTATGAAACTAAACTTGAAAGTTTGATTGAAAATGAAAATCTTAATGAGGCATTAAGCCTTATTGGTGAAGCTAATTCAAAAACTGGATTAGATTATTCGGATGCGATGGGCGCAATTGATGCCAAATATGAAGAAATAGGAGATAGGCATTTCAATGAAGCGAATGCATTCTATAGCATGGGAGAATTTGCTGCTGCTGAAGAAGAATTAGCAGCTGCAAGAGATTTTGCTTCAAATGTTAGATACGATAACTTGAGCAATCTTGTTGATGAAAGCCTTGCAATCGAAAGTAGATTCGAAGATAATGGTGAATCATTTAGAGTTTCAACAAATGTTGGCGAAAGTGTTTTCGATTTAGCAGCTACATATGTTGCACTTAGGGAAGTTAGAGAATTAAATCTTGAAGAGCCTAAATATGAAAAAGCAGAATCTGCAAAAATTATACTTCGAAGTGGAGAGGTTAAGTATATACCTTCAATGATTCCAAATTTCGAAGGGCAAGATTATGGCCTTGAATATTTAAGACCTGAAGATTTGAAGACTGTAGAATCATACACGGCTAAAATTCTAGATCTTAATGGGATAGATAATCCTTACCAAACTCTTGAAGAAGGGACTATTTTGGAAATGCCAAGAGACTACATTATGAAACCTGTAACAGGGTTACCTAAAAGATATTAATGGAGGACAAAATGTCATATCAAAGAGCAATAATAAACTGTCAAAGATGTCACGATACTGTTTCGGGCGGAGTAAAATATGGGTTATCGAAGCCCACGGACAATGTTCACGAATTGAGAAATAATGCAATGGAATCTCTGGAAGGAGTACTTTCTAGAATTTCTTCTTATGATCCTGTTGGTGTCGTTGATACTTGCACGGCTGCATTGACTGAATGCCTTAATTGTGAATATACTAGTCCAAGAATTGTTGAAGTGCTTAACGAGTATATTGGCACATTCAGCGAGGATGAATAAAAATGTCAATTTGTAATAAAATAAAAGAAATGAATGATTCAATTGAACAATTCAAATTTGATGAATCTGCAAGATACGTTGATCTCAAATTGAGCCAGGGCGATGTGCATGCTGCACGTAGGGAAGCCTTAAATTATGGTGTGAAATTGATGGATTATTTCGAAACAGAAACTGAAAAATATAAATTTTTCATTATTAAATAATTTTATTTTTTATTTTTTTTAAAGAAGAAGCTTTTTAAAAGATTTTAATTGACATATATTAATAAAATGATTAGGCAACCAATCTGTGTGCTATTGGCTCATGTGGATCATGGAAAAACTTCTATTTTGGATAGAATACGTGGCAGTTCATTGGCCGCTAAAGAGGCTGGGGGAATTACACAGGCTATTTCTGCATATACTATTGAATTAGAAAATATAAAAAAAATTTGTGGAGATTTATTAAATAATATCAAATTATCAATCCCAGGAATCCTGTTTATAGATAGTCCTGGGCATGAAGCATTTACTACTTTAAGAAAAAGAGGGGGGAATATTGCAGACATTGCGATTTTAGTTATTGATGTTAACGAAGGACTAAAACCTCAAACAATTGAAGCAATTGAAATCCTCAAACAATATAAAACTCCGTTTGTCGTCGCAGCAAATAAAATTGATGTTATGGGTGGATGGAGGTCTCAACCAGATAAACTCATTTTGCAGAGTTTTAGTGAACAAAGCGATCAAATAAGACAAGCTATGGAGATGAAACTTTATGAAATTGTTGGTAAGCTTTCTGAGATGGGAATCAATTCTGAAAGATTTGATAGAGTCCGAGATCACACTAAAGAAATTGCAATAATCCCTATCTCTGCAATGACTGGAGAAGGATTCCCAGAATTATTAATGACGATAACCGGATTAGCTCAAAAATTCTTAGAAGATTCATTAAATATTGATGTAAGCGGTCAAGCAAGGGGAACAATCCTTGAAGTTACTGAAGAAAAAGGAATGGGGAAAACTCTTGATACCGTTATTTATTCAGGCTCATTAAAACAAAATGATAAATTATTAATTGGATCCGTTGGTGCACCAATTGAAACTAAGGCTAAATGTTTGTTTACTTTAGAAAATAATAAATGTTGTGCAATAGGGGAGGTTCATGCTTCAGCGGCCGTCAAAATATCTGGCCCTGGATTGGAGGATGTTATTCCTGGTATGCCAATCGCCGTTGCGAATGAAAACTCAGATTCAATAAAAGAAGAAATAATGCATGAAGTGGAAGAAGTGATGATTGAGACAGATAACGAGGGCATTGTGATAAAAGCAGATACCCTTGGTTCACTTGAAGCATTAACTAGGTTACTTCATGGCAAGGGAATCAAAATTAAAAAAGCAGGAATTGGGAATATTACCAAGGGCGATATGTCGGAAGCATCTTCTGAAGAAAATGCATTAAACCGATTAGTTCTAGGATTTAATGTTAAGGAATATATGGGCGAGGAAAATGTCCATGTAATCTCAAATAAAGTAATTTATAAAATAATAGAAGATGCTGAAAAATGGTTGGAAGATGAAGCAAAAAGACTCGAATCTGCTGAACTAGGAGATCTCGTTAAACCATTTAAAATTGAAATTCTGAAAGATCATGTTTTTAGACAAAAAGATCCGGCAATTGTGGGTGTCGAAATATTGATCGGGACCATAAAAGCCAATTCTCCGGTTACTAAAGATGGATCCAAGCTTTGTATACTTAAATCAATTAAAGATGGTAAAGATAACGTTAATGAGGCTGTAGAGGGCAAACAGGTTGCAGTTGCATTGACTGGCGTTACAGTGGGTCGCCAAGTTTATGAGGGAGATATTTTATTTTCAGATATTCCTGAAACAGATTTTGTGGCATTGAAGAATTTAAAAAAATATCTAAGTCCAAAAGAAAAAGATGTTTTGCGAGAAATTGCCGAATTAAAAAGAAGGGAAAATCCCACTTGGGGAATTTAATTTTTACTTCATAGTAGTTACATTAGAAAGATTTATAAATGCCCAATATATTAATTTTTTATGAAAAGTTTAATTAAAGCTGGATTACTAATTGCTGGAACATATCTTTCTACTACAGCAGTATTAAATTATGTTGTTGGCGAACCAGTTGACTATTTTGCACTAGTTCCAGAGCTCACTACTACTCTTGAAATTGATTATTTCAATTTTTCTGAAATGGATTTAATAAATATTCCTAATAAATATGTTGAACCTGTGGCAGGTTTAGAAGATATACTTAGTGACTCCTCGGGAGGATTTTCAAATCTCTCGAATCCTGAAAGATTCTCTAATGAGCTATTTTCCTTGGCCGATGAAATGGGATTCAATAAGGAATCCATATCTCGCCTTGATCCGAATGAATTGATAGGCCTCTCATACAAGATTGTTGCTGATAGGATAACCTATTCTAATGTAGATTCTGATCCTGAATTTAAAAAAGAACATGGCGAAGAATTTCTTCCAATAGATGGATATTTTTACCTGGGAGGGGGAGATTGTGATAAATATGCCTATTTGACTATTGAAACATTTAATCTTTTTAAAAGTATTAATTCCAATCCTAAAACTGGAAATGTTTACCTGTCTAGGGAGTTTGGTAATGTCACTCAGCCCCATGCATGGGTGTCAATCACAATTAATGAATCTCCAAACAAATTATCTATAAGTCAAATCGACCCAACATTCTATGATAGCATGGGTGAAATTGATGCATGTGAATTTCATGTGAATCAGGATCATTTTGAATTTTTGGTTTTGAATAAGTTGAGACATTATACTCAATCTAATAAAATAATTGATGGATTGATTTCAGAAGATAATGAAGATGACGAAAATCGAACGCTATTTTTATCGAAAGCATATAATTGTGCGAGATTGGGTGACCACCTTAGTGCTGGCAAGAATTTTGAAAAACTTGTTGAATTTGAAAAAATTGATCCGTTGAAGAGTATGTGGTTTGAAAGGGCCAGTAGAGAATATTTCGAATCTGGAAATGATCAAAATGTTTTTAGAATTGTGCAAGAATTTAAAAATTCAAATCTCTCTCTGGAAAGAGATTACCCTCAGATCCTTGAAAGGGGCATAAGGAGTGCTAAACGATCTGAGAATAAAAATCTTGAAATGACCTATATTGAGGAGTTATTAACATTTTATCCGGAATCTTATTCTATTGAAGATTTTAAATAATTTTCACCAAATGAAAATCTTGAAGTTATAATATAGAAAGCTTTTTAAAAGAAATATTGTTTCAAGGATAAAGGTATAATTAAAATGTTTGTTATAAATAATCCAAAAACAGGAAAAAGTTACAAGAAAGAAGGCGATGCCCAAATATTCATGGGTAAAAAGATCAGAGATAAAGTCGATGGCAACTCAATTGGATTGAAAGGTTATGAATTAGAAATAACTGGAGGGTCTGATGCTCAAGGTTTCCCAATGAGGGGAGATTTGCAAGTCCATGGTAGAAAAAGACCACTTATTATTTCTGGTGTTGGAGCTAAAAAGAAAGCCCCTGGAATAAAACAAAGAAAAACTATTCATGGTAATGTTATAGATGAAACTATAAATCAACTTAATGTTAAAATTATTAAATTTGGTTCAGAGGATCTTGAGAAAGCACTTGGATTAGTTAAAGAAGAAGAAACTCCTGCTACTGAAGAAAAATCTCAAAAAGAAGAGTAAACTTTATATATTTTTAATTTTTTTATATTTTATGGCCGAGATGATTAGGATATGTCCAAAATGTCAAAGTACCAATGTCAGTCCAGATATTGGAACTGAAGCGTATGGTTCTGGCAAAATATTTAATTCTTATAAATGTAATAACTGTGGTTTTTCTGGAGAATTCTTTCCAGAAGTAGATAAAAAAATAATTGAGAAGATTAAGAAGTAACGAAACAGTTATAAATGCACTATTTTTAAGGAAATTTACATGGTAAAAACTAAAAAAGATTCAACAAAAGAAATGGTCCCTGAAATCAGCATAGGATTAATGGGGCACGTCGACCATGGTAAAACTACTCTTACTCAATCATTATCCGGTAAATGGACTGATGTCCATTCTGAAGAATTGAAAAGGGGCATCACGATCAGATTAGGATATGCAGATAGTGTTTTTTATAAATGTCCTAAATGTAAAGGTGTGGATGCATATTCGCCGGTACCCAAATGTTTAAATTGTAATTCTGAAGCTATTCCTTTGAGAAAAGTTTCATTCATTGATGCTCCTGGACATGAAACACTTATGGCCACGATGCTTTCTGGTGCTGCAATTATTGACGCAGCGCTTTTATTAGTTAGTGCTAATGAAGATTGTCCTCAGCCTCAAACAAGAGAACACCTAATGGCCTTGGAGATTATGGGCGTAAAGGATATTATTATTGTACAAAATAAAGTAGATATTGTTGCAAAAGAAGATTTGATAAAAAATCATGAACAAATAAAAAACTTCCTGAAAGGAACAATTGCAGAAAATGCACCCATAATCCCTATTTCTGCACAACATAATATTAACATAGATGTTTTGATTCAGACTATTCAAGAGCAATTCAAAACTCCTAAACGAAATTCTAATGCAGATCCATTATTTTACATCGCTAGATCTTTTGATGTAAATAAACCTGGAACTTTGATAAAAAATATATCTGGGGGCGTACTTGGTGGAGCAATGAGTGCAGGAATTTTGAAAGTTGGTGAAACAATTGAGATTCGCCCAGGTTTGAAAAAGGAGAAACACGGTAAAACAATTTGGGAACCAATTATCACAGAAATTTCTGGGATGATTACTGGTGAAAATAGTGTTAAAGAAATTACTCCCGGGGGATCAGCAGCAATACAAACAAAACTTGATCCTGCCCTTGTTAAAACAGATAGTTTAGTTGGAAATATTATTGGATTGCCAGGCACTATGCCTGAAGTTTTGGAAAAACTCGAATTTAAACCAGAATTATTGAAGAGGGTTGTTGGTGCTAAAGATGATTTGGTTGTTGAACCCGTGAAAAAAGGTGAAACTTTGATGCTTAATGTTAATGCTACAGCGACAGTTGGATTTATCACTGATTTAAAAAAAGATTTAATATCCTTAGATCTTAAAAAACCTGTCTGTGCTTCGAAGGGAGATCGAATTACACTCTCTCGTATGATTGGTGCAAGATGGAGATTGATAGGATACGGAAATTTAGATTAATTTTATAAAGTTTGTTTAGTTATCTATCTCATAGTGATTCATTATGGATGGAGATGTCGGAAATTATTTGGAAAGATATTTGAATGGAATTTTAGAGTATGATGCTGGCATTTCTGGAGAAAAATTTGTTTCTGTTAAAAGGCTTGGCGAATTGGAATACAGATATGGTAGTTCCAAAAGTGGAGACAGATTATCTGAAAGACTTCTTCATGAAGGCATCAAATTACAATCTGTTGAATTTGATCCTGAACATAGGGGATTTCAATTGTTCACAGATATTTTAAAATCCGCCTCTGAATATTTTTGTTCAAAATATAAATTGGATTTGCACATTTCCAATAATGGTGACCACACATCATTAATTTTTAAAGATGGTGGTGTCAAAGATGCGCGGATATTATTTGATGCATATACTAATTTTTTGAAAAGACCAGAAAAATATCCAATGTTTTTTTATTCTCTTTTGAATGAATGTTTTGAACCTTTTTTAGAATTAGAAAAACACGAATTGGGCATTTGTAATCTTAGTGAAGATAGAATAGAAAGTTTAGAGGATGCCTTGGATAAAAAAGGAGAAATTATTTTTCCTTTAATCGAAAAACAAGGATTAAAAATTTATGGCGCATATTCCGAAAATGAGGAAATTTGTTTAGCAACAGATATGTTTGAAGATGTTGTAACACGAATAAGAGATGAATTAAATGTTCCAGTCGATATCTATACTCATGGTGAAGAAGGATATTATATTACTAAATTAGTTACCGATGTAAAACATGCAGATCAGATAGTTAATATTAGTGATGTTTATATTAATCTAATTAATCCTCGCCTATAACTTTTGCAACAGAAATTACTTTATCGCCATCATTTAATTTCATTATTCTCAATCCCTGAGTATTCCTACCAATTGTGGATATATCTTTTGCTGAGGTCCTTATTAAAATTCCATTTTGTGTCACAAAAATCAAATCATCTTTGTCGGTTACGGACCTTACACCAGCTACTTTTCCATTTCGTTCTGAAGTTTTTATATTGATAACTCCTTTCCCTCCACGGTTTATTAATCGGTAATCGTCAACTTTTGTCCGTTTACCATATCCATTTTCAGTTATTGTTAATAAGGTATCATTTGCCCTTGTGACTCCTATTACTTCATCGTCAACAAGCCTTATCGCCCTTACTCCCATTGAATTCCTTCCAACCGGACGTATTTGATCACCTTTGAATTTGACGGCCATTCCGCCCTTTGAAGCTACAATTAACTCTTCACCATCTTGAGTCAAAATTACCTCAATTAATGAATCTCCTTCCTTGAGATTTATCGCAATTATTCCTCCTTTTCTAGGATTAGAATATTCTTTTAGTGAAGTTTTCTTTATTAGTCCATTTTTTGTAACCATATTTAGGTACCAGGACTCTTCGAACTTTGCAATGGGGATGATTGATTTTATTCTTTCATCCTTTTGCAAATTTAATAAGTTTACAAGATGCATCCCTTTTGAATATCTTGATCCTGATGGGATGGTATATGCCTTTGACCAATATACTTTTCCTGTATTCGAAAAAAACATCAAATAATCATGAGTATTGGTCGTGAATAAATTTTCAACGAAATCTTCTTCTCTTGTTCCTGTCGCCCTAACTCCCTTTCCGCCTCTTGCTTGTTGCCGGTAAGTATCTGTGGGTAATCTGTTTACATATCCCTTGTGGGTAACGGTGACAACACAATCTTCTTTTTCAATTAGATCTTCGTCGTCGATCGCTTCATCGATATCAATTATTTCTGTTCTTCTTTCTCCGCCGTATTTATTATCCATCTCCTCTAATTCTGTTTTGATTATCTCTGAAATTCTTGATTCGTTTTCTAGTATCTCTTTTAACTCTGAAATTAATTTTAATAATCCAGTATATTCCTCAGTTATTTTGTTTGTTTCCAATGAGGTTAATTTTTGTAATTTCATCTCTAGAATTGCTTTCGATTGTTCTTCTGAAAGTTCGAAATTTGTTTTTAATCCTTCTTTTGCTAAGGCTACATTCTCACTTTGTTTGATTGTCTTTACAACTTGATCTATGTTTTCTAATGCTTTTTTTAGGCCAATCAATATGTGTGCTCTTGTTTCTGCCTTATTTAGATCGAATTGTGTCCGCCTAGTAATTATTGTTCTTCGATGTTTTATAAAATTGAAAATTATTTCTTTTAGTGATAATGTTCTTGGTTGATCATTTACCAATGCTAAATTGTTTATTCCGAAAGTTCCAGCCAATTGCGTGTGCCTATAAAGTTGATTTAGAATCAATTCTCCATTTGCATCTCGTTTCAATAAGATAACAACCCTCATTCCCTTCCTATCTGATTCATCCCTGATATCCGAGATACCCATTACTTTTTTGTTTCTTACTAAATTTGCTATGGTCTCAATTAATGTTGTTTTATTTACTTGATAAGGAATTTCAGAAATTATTATTTTATTTTCTTGTACTTCGCATACTCCCCTTACTTTTACTATTCCCCTTCCAGTTTTGTAAGCTTTTATTATTCCATTTCTTCCAAGAATTTGTCCACCTGTCGGAAAATCAGGCCCAGGAATCTTTTGCATTAATTCTTCATCGGTAATTTCTGGATTATCTACTTGTGAAATTATTGCACTTATTGTTTCTGAAATATTGTGCGGAGGCATATTTGTTGCCATTCCAACTGCAATTCCAGACGAACCATTTATTAATAAATTTGGTAATTTTGCTGGAAGGACTGAAGGTTCTTTTAATTGATCATCAAAATTTGGTACAAAATCTACTGTATCTTTTTCTATATCTTTCAATAATTCCTCTGCAACTTTGTCTAATTTTGCTTCAGTATAACGCATTGCTGCTGGCGAGTCTCCGTCAATCGAACCAAAGTTTCCTTGGCCTTTGATTAATGGATATCTTAATGAGAAATCTTGCGCCATACGTACTAAAGAATCATAAACTGCTGAATCACCATGAGGGTGATATTTACCAATTACTTCTCCCACAATTCTTGCGGATTTTTTTGAAGGTTTATTATGTACCATTCCAAGATCATGCATTGCATATAAAATTCTTCTATGCACTGGCTTCAATCCATCATTTACATTTGGAAGTGCCCTACCCACGATTACTGACATCGCATAATTTATGTAGGACTCTTTCATTTCCTGAGAGATTAATCTTGGTTTTAGGTTATCACTCATATTTTAACTCCAAAATTTTTTAAATTTACTATTAATTTTGTATAATCTTTGAATGTAATTGATTTTATTCCTGCCTTTGTATATCTTTCTACTGTATCTTTGTTATCGTCGATAAAAACCACTTCATCTTTATTTACATTTAATTTTTTTAGTATTAATTCCATTGCTTCCAGTTCTGGTTTTATTATTTTATCTTTGAAACTAGTAACTGTTTCTCCGATCTCTTCAATATTCCATAATTTTATATTCTGATTGTATAAATCTTCAATATTATTTGATAAAAATCCAATCTTGTATGTTTCTTTTAATTTCAATATTAATGATTTTATGGATTCATCCACGGTCATATGGCCATAGGATTCTTCCCTTACATCTTCTAAAGTTTTATTTTCTTTTTCTGCAACGGTCCTATAAAATTCATCGCAGGTAATCTCTCCGGATTTTGCTTTATTCCATTCCTTTCCGTAATTTGTGAAAAATTTATTACTGGAAAAGTGTGGGTCAAAAATTACTCCTCCAAGATCAAAAATTATAGCTTTTAGTTCAGATGTCAAGGTTTGTAACCTCCTTTGCATAAGTTTGAATAAACTCTCTTCTTGGTTCAACCTTATCGCCCATTAATGTAGTAAACATTTCGTCAGCTAAAATTGCATCCTCCACATATACTTGCTTCATCATTCTTTTTTCTGGATCCATTGTTGTTTTCCTTAATTGTTCTGGATCCATCTCTCCAAGACCTTTATATCTTTGAATTGAATAATTTCCTTCAGTAATTGATTTGCATTTATTCAACTCTTCTTCTGAATGGCAATATGTTATTTTTTTACCCTGCTTCAACCCATATAGTGGCGGCATTGCGATGTACAAATATCCCGCATCAATTAATGGTTTCATGTATCTGTAAAAAAATGTTAAAATTAATGTGGTAATGTGCGCACCATCTACATCCGCATCCGTCATAATTATTACTTTGTGATATCTTATTTTGTCTAAATTAAATTCTTCTCCGACCCCGCACCCCAATGCAGAAATTATTGTTGTGATTTCATTATTTGCGAATATTTTATCTATACTTGCTTTTTCAACATTCAAAATCTTACCTTTCAGTGGAAGAATTGCTTGAGTTTCCCTTGAACGTCCTTGTTTTGCTGAACCTCCTGCCGAATCTCCCTCTACTATGAATACTTCTGACTTTGCAGGATCTTTTTCCTGACAGTCCGCTAGTTTTCCAGGTAGACTTCCCGATTCCAATGCAGTTTTTCTTCTCGTTAGATCTCTTGCTTTTCGCGCAGCATCTCTTGCCTTCGCAGATAGTAAGCATTTATTGATTATTGATTTTGCAGCTTTTGGATTCTCTTCAAAATATGCGGCTAATTGAGCCTTGGTTATTCTGTCTGCTAATGATTTTACTTCAGAATTTCCTAATTTTGTTTTTGTTTGACCTTCAAACTGAGGCTCAGGAACTTTTATGGATAATATCGCAGTTAACCCTTCTTTCAGATCTTCGCTTGTTAATCTTGTATCGGAAAGTTTTTTCTTTTTAATATAATCATTCACTACTCTTGTTAAGGCGGCCCTAAATCCCACTACATGCGTTCCACCCTCAATCGTGTTAATGTTATTTACGAAACTGAAAAATTTTTCTACGTATCCTTTGTTATATTGTATGGCCACCTCTAATTCAATATCATCCATTTCTTTATTGAAATAAATTATGTCATCGTGAATTTCTTCAGAATTTCTGTTTATATGTTTAACAAAACTAATTATTCCATCTTCACTTATAAACTCTTTTTCTTTTTCTTTTTCTTTTAAAAATATTTTTACACCTTTGTTTAAATATGATAATTCCCTTAATCTATTTTCTAAAATATTGAATTGATATTTCGTTTCAGTAAAAATTTCGTCATCTGGTAGAAATGTTACTTCTGTTCCGGTTTCGGTTGTTTTACCAATTACTTTCAAATCTGAAATTGGTTTTCCTTTTTCATATTCTTGTTGATATATTTCGCCATTCCGTTTTACAATTACTGTTAATTTTTTAGATAATGCATTTACAACAGAAATTCCCACACCATGAAGTCCACCCGATACCTTATATGTATCTTTGTCAAATTTTCCACCTGCATGCAAGACAGTCATTACTACTTCTAAAGCAGATTTATTTTGAGATTTATGGAATTCTACCGGGATTCCCCTCCCATTATCTTTTACTGTTACTGAATTATCCTCATTGATTTCAACACTTATGGTATTACAATGTCCTGCCATTGATTCATCTATAGAATTATCAACTACCTCATAAACTAAATGATGTAAACCCCTTGTGGATGTATCTCCGATATACATTCCTGGACGTTTTCTGACTGCTTCCAAACCTTCGAGTACTTTGATTTGTGATGCATTATAATCACTATTTTGTGTATTTTCCATCTTAAGTATTTCACATAAATCTAATAAAAATAATGGTCATTCCTTTATAAATGTTTCTGCTCAAATTTGGCGGTTTAGAGCCTTGTATTGCCATTATTCGCATTTTTGATTTTCATTTATAAAAGAAAATGAATCATACAAAAGGTTATGTTTTTTTCATAAAATATATAAATGCCTGCAGATTCAAGATAATATGAATAATAATGAAAGATACTGGAAAAATAAAATCATTTCTCCAGGCGAGTTCATACAAAATCCTGGTGATTATTTAAATGATCATGGGTATATCGCACATGAAAATAATCATTATGAAAAAGCTGATGTGAGATATGTGAAACAAATCAAAAATGAATGGATAGATATTGTTTTCTCCCAGGGTAAATTTTATGATGTTCAAACAGATCAACAATCAAGATTCATCAATTTTGATGGTCCAGAGCAATTAATCAAAAAAGAGATTAATAGACTGGAATTATTGATTGAAAAAGTGATACAATAATCTTAAAAACTATCAATTCTGAATATTTCTATGATAATATTAGACACAGATTTTTTAGTAAATAGTATTAAGTATAAGGTTGATGTAATTTCTCAATTGAATGATGAGTATCCTGGGGTCGAAATAGGAATAATTGATAAAACTATTGATGAACTTAGAAGTGTGAATAATCCTAATTCTCGCGCGGCAATTCACCTAGTTAAATTGAAGAATTTGGAAGTCATTGAAACTGATAAACTAAATATAGTGGACATATTAATTCTCGATAATGTTTCCGAAGGTGATATGGTAGCCACACAGGACCAACAATTAAAAAGAAGATTGAAAAAAAGAGATATAAAAGTCTTAACTATCAGGCAAAAAAAATATGTTAAATGATTTTTATGCCAATTATTCATATAAAAAATAATTATAAAGGAAAGCTTTAAAAAGAGTTGAAATTCACTGAAAATAGAAAATGTTCTACGAATTAACAATAAAAGATCATGTACGGGTACCTCCAACTAAATTTGGAACGGACGTTAGAGAATCTGTTGTAAAAAGTCTAAATGAGCAATATGAAGGATATGTTTCCGAAGAATTGGGGTTCTCAGTAGGGGTTTCAGAAGTTAGCGAAATTGGCGAAGGAGCTATAATTCCTGGCGATGGTGCGGCTTTTTATGAAACTACATTTAAATTATTTGTATTTAAACCAGAATTACAAGAAGTAGTTGTTGGTAAAATTTCTGATATTACTGATTTTGGCGCATTTTTAGATATGGGCCCAATTGATGGTATGATTCATGTTTCTCAAACAATGGATGATTATGTTTCATTTAGTAAAGAGGGAGTATTAACTGGTAAAGAGAGTAAACGATCATTAAAAATTGACGATCAATGTAGGGGAAGAATCGTTGCAATAAGTTTCAAAGATCCTGCCAATCCTAAAATTGGAATTACAATGAGACAAGGATGGTTGGGAAATCTTAATTGGATTAAAGAGGAATTAAAGGATTTACAGGAGAAAAAAGATGGCAAGTAGAAAAGCATGTAAAAAATGTAAAGTCATAGTAGATGGTAGTAATTGTCCAATATGCAAGGGCAACCAATTCTCAGACAATTTAAAAGGTAGAATTATAATCATGGATCCTGAAAAATCAATTATTGCTAAAAAAGCAGATTTGAAAGTTAAGGGCGAATATGCAGTAAAGGTATAAAAATGAAAATTATAAAACAAGATAAATCAAGTTTATTGCCAAGGATTGACATAGTTGCAAATATGGAACATGTCAATAAAAGAACTCCTTCAAATGAAGAAGTTATAAAAGAATTAAGTAAATTAATGAAAATTGATAAAGAATTAATTTTGATTAAACATATTTATGACGGATATGGTTCTGGTGTTTCAAATATTGAAGCATATGCATATGATTCTAAAGAAGATATGGCACTTATAACAAAAAAAGGTAAGAAAGAGAAAGAGAAAGAAGCGAAGGCCATAGAAGACGCACAAAAAGCAGCAGAAGAGGCTAAGAAAAAAGCTGAAGAAGAAGCTAAGATGAAAGCTGAAGAAGAAGCTAAGGTTGAAGAAGTTAAAGAAGAACCTGTGGCTGAAGAGAAAGTAGAGGAAGAAGATGGCAAAAAAACAGACGAAGAATAAAATCCCTAGTAAAAGGTATGAAAAATATAGTATAGAAGGAGATAAAGTTACTTCTAAAAAAACATGTCCAAAATGTGGTCCAGGGATGTTTCTTGGAGATCATAAAGATAGATTTTATTGTGGCAAATGCCATTATGTAGAATTCAAATCTAAAGAATAATTCTTTTTTATGTATTCACCAAAATTAGAGGATGTAGTAAAGATGGCTTTATACCATCCTGAAAATTGGATTAGATGCAAGGTTAGGCATAATTTTGAGAATTTTCCCCCCAACATGTTATCTTGTTTTGAATATGATGGTGCAGTTTATATGTCCATTAAAGAAAATGATGCTAGAAAAGACATCAGAATTTGTAATGCTCCAGAAGAATATTTTGGAATAAAATCTCCAGACTCTCACCCATTTATTGTAACTATTGGCGAGTAGCACCAACCGAAAGCTTTATAAATGATCGGGGCCCACTATTTTTATATCACCTCTTTTTCCCCAGGCTGATCTTAAATGACGCTTTCGCGTGCCTTTTTCGAAAGGGATTAGCCCAGGGTTATTTTCAAACCAAATGTTCTTCTTTGTATATATCCCAAATTAATACGAAATAAGCCACTAATAATGGTCCAATGAAAATTCCTATAATTCCAAATTGATAAATTCCTATGAAAACTCCAATTATTGATATCAATGGGTGAATCTTTCCAAATTTCTTATTCGTTATTGGACGAATTACATTATCGACGCTAGAGATTATTATTCCCCATAATAACAATGAAATTGCCTGCCACTGACTTCCAGAAAATAAAAGTATAATTGCTGCTGGAACCCAAATTACTGGAGAGCCAACTACTGGAATGAAAGATATTAAAGCGGTCGCAAGTCCCCAAAATAATGCCCCTGGGATATTCAAGAAATAGAATCCGGCCCATAATAAAAAACCTTGTAAAATTGCTATCAACAATGAACCAATTATTGTTGCCTTGGTCATGTCTGCAAATTTCTCGATTATTCTCTGTTTATTCTTTTTATTAAATGGTAATAATTTTTTTACTTTACTTATGAAATTATCCCCATTTATTAACATGTAGTACAGTAAAAAATAGAATAATACAATATTTGTCAGCAAGATTATTGCATTTTCAAATATGGATGAAACGGATTTTTCTATTAATGGAATTATTTGATTTATTATTGTGTCTGTTTTTATTTCTAAATTTAATGAAGAAAATGTATTAACAATATCTTCGAATTTTGCAATTGAGGCCATTACTTCTGGCAATGTTGAAATTTGGGAAACTAGTCCCTGAATTAGGAGAAAAATTGGAATAATTATAATTAATGAAGAAATCAATAAAATGGACCATGCTGCCAAATGTTTTGAGAAATTTAACTTGGTTTTTAATTTTTTATTCAATGGTTTGAACAAAACAAATAATATTAATGCTCCGAAAAATGCATTTAGAAATGGGATACTTGAATAAAATAGGAATGAAAATAATGCAATCATCAAAACCAAAGAGATTAACCTTCGATCTTTCAATATGGGCCTCATAAGATTATTTTATTTTATTGTTATTTAAATTTAATGTTTTATTAATCAGAAAAATAAAATTCTTTTTTCTTTGATTTCTTCATACTTTTAATTAAATTTATTACTTCTTTATTATTTATAGTATCTTCGAATCCTATTTTCTTAATTTTCTCTAATGCAGATTTTCTATTATCAAATAATGAATAATTTTTTTGAATCTCTATGACAATGGTATTTTTATCTTTATTTAATTTCTTTATTTCTCTTATTTTCCTTTTATAAACTGCCCTTTTATGAGATAATGCATTATATTTTCCTTTCTCAAATTTTGATTTGAAAATTTTTGATATGAATTGTTCTAATTTATTTGAAAAAGTCATATTCCTTGTGATTATAATTATTTTTTTTGAACCTTTTATGCCATTAACAGAAACTGGAATTGGATCCCCATAGGCGCCATCAAAGTACAATCTTTTTCCAATTGTTACAGATTTATTATATGAAAATGGTGCTGCCATTCCTGCTCTTAAAATTTCGAAAAAATCATATTTTGATCTATTATTGAAATATTTTAAATTTCCAGTTTCTATATCTGTAACTGGAACAATAAACTTTGTTTTTGAATTTTTTAAATTTTTTATATTAAGGGGAATTTTTTTCTTAAATATTGTATCTATTATGTAATCAATATCGATTATTTTTTTTCTTTTTGAAATGTGATCTAATCTTAATATTTTTCTGCTGGATAAATATTTTATGAATTTGCTTTTTGCTAATGAAAATTGTCCAGAAACATAATATGCCAATATTGGTAAACTGCCCGATGAACCTGCAACATAATCTACTCTTTTTAATCCGAAATTGGAATAGAGTGCATCAAGTACTCCTAAAGCGTATGCGGCACATGCACCTTCCCCTTCAGAGATAATACTTACTTTCATAATAATTTTTTATTTATCAAATATTTAAAACTTTCACTTTTTGTTATTTAATGGATTCATTTGTTAATGAGAATCTTTTTAAGTTTCCTCATTTTTATTATATTGGTAAGAAGAAATGATAATCACAATAACCGGACCAAGATCAGTAGGAAAATCCACTGTATCAAAAATTCT
>Ga0209249_1000870_pt1 | contig 33112 bp, 40 predicted proteins | sample SaaInlV_200m_DNA_4_FD_184653 | JGI IMG/M metagenome (GOLD analysis project Ga0209249, IMG submission 184653) | Marine microbial communities from expanding oxygen minimum zones in the Saanich Inlet - SI037_S3LV_200m_DNA (SPAdes) (version 2) | ecosystem: Environmental > Aquatic > Marine >...
TCCTTCCCAATTTCCACCTCAAGACTTTTAGCCTCCCCCATATAAACCAAATACATATCCAAATCATTATCCCCGTCATCAATCATAAAAAAACTCGAACTACCCTTCCTTTCAACCTCATTCATAGCCTCATCTAACATATCAAAATAAGACTCCGCCAAAGCATCCCCCCTATCATAACCAGGAGCAAACAAAGCAAATATCAAATAAACCATTCCGGCAAAAACCGCAACCGCAACAATTAACTTAATACTCTCCTCATCAAGCAAAGCTCCTTTTTTATTCCTCATCTACACTGCTCCTTCAAAAACTCAATAATTAAACCACCAAAAACAGCCTCTTTAAAATTTTTCTCAGGTAGTCTATAAATTTCTTCGTCCCCAATTCTCTTCCACTCTCCACCGCTCTTCTCCACAAGATAAACAGGATAATACTCTAACTTCACTCTTTCCAATAACTCACTATTCACCTTCCCAAAAGCCGCAAAATTTAACCCAAATTCTTCACCTCCAGAAACAAACGTAACGATCGGAAAATCCAAACCCTCATCCAACCCAACAACAAATTCTTTATCTCCAATATTAACTCTCTTTCCAACAAGGCCTCTCATCTTATCCATTTTAACATCATCAGTAAAAATACTCGCTTCAATAACAAGCTCTCTCTTAGTCTTATTAAACTCAATCTTCAACTTTTCAGCCTCTGCATCATTATCAATCTCATCATTACCACCACCAATAAGACTCTCTATAGAATCCCCCTTCATTTTTCCAACAACAACATCAAATCCCAAATCATCCCCACGGCAACAACATATCTTATCATTTCTCAAAATACCCCCACATTCAGCAGAAGAATCATACCCTCTCTCACGATAACCATACTCTCCATCACAAAAGTTCTTACATACATCATCTTTCACAGTACCCAAAGCAAGACCTTCCCCTCTAATCGGCCAAGCTACCTCGTTCATTCTAATAATATTATCATCATTCCATAAAATTCCATCACGAAAATCTTTCCTTTCAAAAACGATATCAACAAAAGCGTCAATCGCCTTCTCATCATCTACAAAATAAACAGCATCTTCTTTATTCTCCTGAACAACCCACTCTCCATTTTGCCAAATAGCATAAGCCTCCTCACTAAGCCCAAACCCATCCCCATATAAAACAAACCGCTTACTAAACGCCTCATCATAAATATCCCTCACGCCCTCGCTTTTCAAAAACTCAACCGCAACACTATATCTCTCCCAATCTTTTTTCCCCAAGACTGCCTTACTCACAAAATCATCATCATAACTCTTCCAACTCTCCCCATTTAACAAATCAATCTTTCCATCAATAAGCCTATATGTTCCAATCTTATCCCCACTAATGGTACAAACCCCATTACGACAAACACCCAAAATAGCATCATCCCCATAACTACCAAGTTTCTCTAAAAGCTCCTTCCCTTTATTTCTCTCAGAAACCTTTATCGACATACACTCCCCAAGCCCCTCATCAGAAATCCCAAGCAAAATCAAAACATCATCATACTTCCCTTCAACCCTCTCCATCAACGGCCCAAAGCCCTTAGTAGTCGCCCCATAAACAACCAGCACCAAAACAGCAACCAACAAAATAATATTAACCAACTTCCCAACACTCCAATTAACAGCACCTACCTTATTCTCAACCCTACTCACCGTCCAAACCTCAAAATGCCCTTAATCCCAGAAATTAAATCCCCACCCTTATCACTAAAAATCACAAACGCACCAACCATAACAACAAGCACAACAATCGCAATCAAAATCTTAATAATCTCCTCCATCTCCATCTCCATCAAACAAAAAACAAATTAATAAACATTCCTAATAAACAACAATTAATTATTATACAAAATATCATCCAAAACACTAACCCGCTCAGACAACTTATAAAACTCCAAATCCGCCTCATACTTCATATTAAAAAAAGACTTCTTTGGATTACCTAACACAACAACATCATATCCCTGTTCAACAGCAATCCTCCTCCCTTCCTCGGCAACTATCTTCTTAGCAACCCCCTCAAAAGGCGAAAAACTACTACACGGCCGAACACATTCGGAATCAGAACTACCTAAACCAAGTTCAATTAAACCTTCAATATAAACAACTCTTACTTCATCCAAAAACTCAGCATCAGCAACACTCTCTAAATCATTCATACATAACAAAAGAAACACTACTTAATAAATATTTATATTCGCAACAACAACCAAATCACTCTTCATAACAAAAAAACAAAAATTCACTTAATAAATATCGATAGAAGGAACTCTTACTTACTACAACAAACAGGCTTACTATTATCTGTAGTTTTATCCGAGGCCTTTAGTGTGTTTTTTGGAAGAACACAAAGTTCAGTCGTACTCCACTCACCCTTCAAGCCTTTAATGCAAGTTGTATCTTCTTCTGTCTCCTCACCACGATCAATTCCAACCTGCGTAATTCCCTCACACTTAACACTAGAACACGATATACCATACGCCTTATTTTCATTCTCAAAAGCCTTACACGTCCCAACTTCCGTCTTCTTATTCTCTAAAGTAATCGTCCTCTTTTGGCTACAATAGGCATGAGTATTCTCACCCGAACAAGCAATCGAACACCCCCTCACTACATCATCAACATTAACCTTTCCACCACCAATCTCACTAATGGTATCCCACATATTATTCCACCCTTTAGAAAACCCAAAAATCAAAAAAACCAAAACAGCAATCCCCAAAACTATCGCAATAATCGTCCCCAAAGTCATCTGCTGCCCTTTCTTATCAACCATCTTATAATACCAACAACTCTTTTCTTTATAAATATTCCGAAACTCCCACTTCACTCAAAAAGTTCACCACTAAGAGCAGCCTCATCATAATTAACATCCGTCCCACTTTCAAAAACGGGAAGATAAACAGACACCTCTTCAGAAAAAGAACTCTCATTCCCAAAGCTATCAACAGCCGTCACAGAAAAATAATAATTAGATTCCTCCTCTAGATCAAAAACTTCATACTCAGCCTTGCCTCCAACACTAATAGGAATTCCTTCATAATTTCTACTATTTTTACCTACATAAAGCCTATATCCCAAAAAGTCACTCTCCAAACTAGAACTCCAGTTCAAATAAACCACATCACCTCTTACCTCAGCGTAAAGATTTTGAGGAGAAACCGGAAGACTATAGTCCACACCAGGATAAGGAATTCTAACTGTCATCGATTTAGACTTAGGACCCTCAATCCTCTTACTGTTAAACGCAGAAATAGAAATCTCGCAAATTTCCCCTTTTTTTAATGAAAGCTGATATAATGGTATAGTATTCGCACCAAGAACCTCCTTCACTCCAGAAGAACCATCTGAATATACCCAATATATTTTATATCCAATAATTGGAGGTTCTCCCGGCACATCCTCAACCTTGTCCCAACTAGCACTAGAATGTTCAGAAAAACCAACAACTAACCCACTAGGAGCCTCAATCTCTTGCCCAACAATAAAACCCATATCGTTTTCCTGGAAGAATAAAAAATAATTGAGTAACCCAATTAAGACAAAAAGGCAAAAAAATAAAAATCCTTTAAATCCTACCATGAAATAAAAAAACTATCTAACTATAAATATTTAATGAATCGGACAATATCTTACTCCACAAAATCGCTATCCCTCAAAGTAAAGTCCCTCTTATCTTCCATAGTATAAGTAAACTTACCATCAGAAACAGAAAATAAAACATCTACTAAGCCACAATCAACATAATTCGAAGGTATGCTTTTTTTATCAGACCTATAGGAATTACCCAAGGCATCAATAGCTTGAACATAAAAAGTCTTATCTCTCGGAACAATATAAGGACTAAAAATGCCAGAAGTAATGCTTCCGTGAGGAAATCCCATAATTTCGCCTTCTGAACTCTCATAATAAAAACTAAAAAATACGTCATCATCAAGAGACCTCATCTGAATACTCCAAGAAGGATAAATAGAAAAATCCCCAATATCAGGACTAATCGCATCTTCTCCCACAAGCTCACTAAATAAAACTCTCCTCTCATAATCAGGACCCCTTAACAAAAACCCCTCATCACCAACCTCTAAAATCTCAATGTAAGAAGGCTTAGGCTCATAAAATAAATGACTATAGCAATGCTTCTCGAACCACCAAAAACCCTCCTTCACCTCAAGAGAAATTTCAAAAAACCCCCCTTCTTCGCTATATTTCAAATCAGAAGACTCATAATTAACTCCATTAAATAATGCAACCAGTGGCTCTTTAGTTAACCCATTAATAACCCTTCCGCTAATAACGACATGATTATTATCAGACACCACAGAATCATCAACTGTACCTTTATTATCTTCATCTTCTCTTTCATCTCCCCCATCCACAATCTCAACCTCCCCACCACACCCAACATCACACCTCTTCGCATCGAACATCACCCCCCTCAATCCAAAACAAGTATCCTCAACAAAAGACCCATCCTCCATCACAAGCCGCCTCTCCCTATCGCAATACTCATAAACACTTCCCCCAGAACACGCAATCTCACACCCTCTCTTAATATCATCATAATTAGACTCACCCCCAATACTATTCACAATCACATCATTCAAGTCCCCTCCTCCCCGATAAAGCCCAATAACCAAAAAAACCAAAACAGTCGTCAACAAAACAATCGAAATAAGCACACCAATCGTCACGCCTTCCCATCCCTTATTGTTCATACAAAAACAAGATATCCAAACATTATAAAATATTCCTAAACTCGATGCTCATAAAAAACCAACCCATCAGAATCAAAACTCTTCTTCAAGCTCTTCCAATAAACGTCCCTCTCACAAAGCCCCTCATAACTAACGCTCTTATCATGAAACGCAATAATATTATAATTAGGCAAAACAATTCCCCTACCTGTCAAAACACTCTTAGCATCTTCCAAGCAAGAACCATAAACTTTTTTTTCATAATTATTCATAACAACCTCTCCTCTCGCCTGCTTCCAGTTCCTAGTACTCTTCGCCCCGTCAAATTGCCCACTACTAACAACAACATCCTCAATACTCTCAGGATACCTAAAATCCTCAACCCTATTCAAAACAACCTTTCCAACACACATTCTAGTCGGACTATTCTGAAGAGCAGCCTCAGCATAAATAATTCCAGCCAAAAGATCAACATGTTCTCCTTCTCCTTTTTCCGCCAATCCAATTTTACGCTTTTTAATATAAGAATCATCAATAATATTAAATTTATCAAAAGGCTCTCTCGCAAAATCAACACCAACAGACAAAGCATCCGCTACATTTAAATAAGAACCAGTAACCATACTATATGTCAAACCAGCACCAACACCAAAAATTCCCTTCATGAAATCGCGCCTATTAATATTCATGGAAATAAAAAATAATCTCTCTTTATAAAACTTACCACTTTAACATGACGACATATAACTATTTTTAATTAAACCAAAAATTGCAAAAAATAACAGATACAATATTCCTCAATAAATTAATATAGATACTACCCCAATCCAGCCAAAGCAACCGCTCCAACCAAAGTCAACCCAATAATAGAACCAGCCGCAACAACAAAATACATAATCATCGTCACCTTCAAATTCTTCCCAGTCTCAGCCGTCGTCTGCAACAAATCTCTCCCACTTTTAATTGTAACAAGAGTAGACGTCAAAATAAAAACAACCTGAATCAAATAAACCCCAATAACAATCTGCAACCAATAAGTCGGAATCATTTTCGTAATATCAAAAATCGCCAAAATACCAGAAATCCCACCAGCTCCTAAAACCTCGCTATCCATCCCACCGCCTTCAAACATCGAATTCAAACTACCCAAAATAGTAGTAATCATCCCAGACAACCCAACAATAATCCCAGACAACAGCGGCGCCAAAAACGTCATATTCGACTTCATATCCGAAATAATATCCGCCAACAAATCATTCAGCCGAGCGTCAATCTTCTTAATATTCTTAACATAATCACTAATCGCCATCAAACTCCGAGCCGCAACCTGCAACCCTTTCTTCACAGACTCCGTCAAAATCTTCATAGAAGTAGCAACTAACTGCGACGGATAAAAAACAACAGCCCCCCTCTTAGGATCAAAAAGCGCCCTCTCTAAACTCATCCCAAGACTCCCAATATTCTCATTCACAATATTAAAAAATCCCTCAGTCGCCGTTCCCTTTACACTACTAGCAACCTTGACAAACGCAATCTCCGCAGGACTACCATCCCCAATCCTATTTCCCAGCTGAAACAAAGACGACGTAAACTCCTTCTCAACATCCTTATATTTATTCCTCGTAACCAAAATCTCCGCAGTCTTCTCCTTAAACGCCACAATAAAAACAATAGCCAATCCAACAGGAATCCCCAAACTCAAAAGAAGAGCACCCGCACCAAACGGACCAGACAGTACCCCTCCACTACTTTCCAAAATTCCAAACACTCCACCATTCCCCAAAAAACCCAAACCAATTTCCGACCAAGCATAATCTCGACTAGTATTTAACCAATCAGGAACAGAAGTATAGCGCCACAAGAAAGGAATAATCCCCATAATAAAAAACGGCAAAGCAAAAAAGAAACCCTTCCAATATCCAGCATTACTAATATATTTCGGATAAAGCGGATTTTTCTCAAGCAAATCACTCTCCCCATAACCACCCGGCCTCCTCATCATAACATTCCCCGTCATATAAACAACACCAAGCGGAATTAACACATTAAAAATCAACAAAACATGAAACCATTGAATCGCACCTCCAAGCATAGTAGAAGCCAAAGGCAAAACAGCCAAAGCTAGCGTAGGCAAAACAATACCCAACATGTAAACATTTGTAAGCGGAGCCTTAGCCTCATGAGTATACTTAAGCATCTTATCATAAACCCCATCCAAAATAACCTGCAAACTCTTCTCCAAAACCGCAACCCTCCTAGCCTCATTAGGCTCAAACAAACTCGATTCAATCAAATGAAAAGCCTCAATAAACTCCATACTATAATCTTTCCAAGTCAACAAATAATTATCCAAACTATCTTTAATAGTAGAAAATCTACCAACCTCAACATCCCAAAAAATCTTCTTAAAATCCAAACTCAACGGCTCACTCAAATGCTCCGACGCAAAACTAATCGCCTTCTCAAGATTACTAGTATGCTTCATATAAATCACAATATAAAGAATAGCAGGGACCATCTGAGAAGAAGCTTTAAGTCTCCATCTCATAGCTAACCGATCCGGAGCTTTCGTCATATAAAAAAACGCAAAGATACCAAGCAAAAATATCAAGAACAAAAACATCATAGAAAAAACATCTGTCAGCAACCAAATCGCAGTAAAAAACAAAAGACCTCCAAACAAAATCCCAAACATCAACATCGTCGCAAAAACCACAACCTCACCCGGCGTAACATTCAAATGCGCAATATCAATCGACCGCTGAATCCGAGTCTTATCTTTATCTGCAACCTTCATAGTTATAAAATTCCCAAAACTCTTACACCATCTCTCATACCGACTAAACTCCGGCATCATCGAACCCTTAAACTGCTCATAGCTTTTACTAAAATTATTCTTCCCCGAATTGTTATCATACCCCTTCATCTGCCTCTCTATCTTTGAGCCATACTTCCTCAAAATATCATCAGTAGCAGTATTATTCATCACCTCTCTCCTTCCGCAAAAATTCACTCACAGCCATATCGATAAACTGCTTCCGATTCACGTATCTAAATTTATTCTCACTCAAATTAATAAACTCTTCCACTTCTCTCAACAAATCCAAATCTATCTTAACAACAGAATCTTTCCCCACAATATCACACCTTTCTCCACACAGGAGTTAGTTACTAAAAGTAACGTTTAGTAACTATATAAAACCTTTCCAAAACACCTATCTCTTCTTAACTAAAAAGAAATACAAAACAACCCCCAAACAAACAAACACAAACACCGACATAACAGAAGCACTTCCCTTAGGGTCTCCAATAACATTTCCAGTTATATTGTTAAAGAAAAATAGCAAACCCAAAACAACCCCAATAATAATAACAGAAGCATAATTAACAGTCCTAGAATAAAAAGGATCCCTCTCTCCTTTAATATTTGCATAAATAGCATCCGCCATTTTCTTTTCACTAGGAGTCCCCGACCTATAAACATTTTTCTGAAGCCTCTCCGCAGGATTCCTGGCATTTTTCCATTCACCTCTATCCGCATAAAATTGAACTTTATCCTTCAGTTGTCTATTACAAGAACCCAAAGTATCAAGATCCTTTTTTACCATAAAAAACACAAGCACTCAATCTTTATAAAATTACTCCAAAACTATCTCAAATAAGTCATAAACTTATTTCTCAACTTCCTTCTCCAGCCACCGCTTCCACTTAGCAAAAATAGCCTCACTCTCCGGCACCCCAACATCCTTAGCAACCTCGCTAGAAATCTGATGAAACGCATTATTCGATTTAACAACAAACTCACCTTCCAAAATATTCGGCAAATTCATCCTCTCTGAAAAATCAACCAACTCCTGCTTAATCTTACCCCTCAAAACAATATTATCCCAAACCGCATCCCAATTCCCAGCCCATCCCTTAACATTCGAAGCAATCTCTTTAATTATCTCACTATCTCCATTTATCAAATCACTACTAGGCTCCAACCTATCTTTCTCAACGTTATACTTCACCAAATCAACAAAACCTCCTTCAACTTCAGGATCCTTCGTCCAATGCTTCCGAACCTCACTAACCGATAAGACACGCCTCCACTGATGCATACCATCCGCAGACTTAATCGGATTCGCAACGACAATCAAATCAGTCGCCTTAAAACTAGTAGCCGGAACTTCCAAGTCATTAACAACCCTATCAAAAACACCATAAGGACTAGCTCCATGAATCGTGCCCGCAACAACATTCGCCAAAGCCCCAACCCTCATCGCCTCATACAAAGCCTTCGCCTCACCCGACCTAATCTCCCCAACAATCAAACTAGAATCCCCCAAACGAAGAGAAGCCCGAATCCCTTCCTCAGCCGAAACCTCAGTAGACTCGCCACCCAAAGCCGACCGAACCTTCATGGACAAAATATCATAATCCAATTTCCTCATAGCACTAACCGGCAACTCCAAAGTATCCTCAACAGTAATAATCCTCTTATCCGGCATAATTTCCAAAAGCATCGCACCTAAAAGAGAAGTCTTCCCGCTCGACCTAGTCCCAGCAACAAGCATCGTCCGAGCCCCATCAATCATAAAACTAAGCAGTCCAGCAGTAAAGGAATCTATCATACCATTCTTAATAAAAAGCGGCAAAGTCCACGGGTCACTCCTATGTCTCCTAAGTGTATAAGCAAGCCCACCAGCAGAAAGCGGCTGCTGAATAATCGCAACCCTAGCACTAACTTTCCCAAGCTCCAAATTCGTATCCAAAATAGGATTGGCTTCGTCCAACGCCCGCCCCGAAGTCATCCTAAATTTAGCAGCCCAAGAATCCGCGTCCTCCTGAGAAGGCACCAAATTCGTAACACACTCCCCAAAGTCATTATGCCTAACAAAAATATTCGACAAACTAACAGGCGCATTCACCATAATATCCTGCAAATCCTCATCCTCCAACAACACCTCCAAAACCCCAAACCCAATCGTATGCCTAACCAAAATATTCGCCAATTTCTTCAAATCCCCATAAGTCAAAACAACATTTTTACTCCCAGCCAAATCACTAAGCAAATCTCTAGCCACATTATAAAAAACCTGTCGCGTCCTCTCCGGATCACTAAACTCCTCAGCAGTCGGCCTATGCTCAATCAAAACATTCCGAGCCAAATTTAAAAGCATATGATGATCCTCATTTAACAAATATTCAGGCGGCGACAAATGATAAACAAGCTTAGCCTTATTCGGCCTCTTAAAAATCGTCACCAAACTCCCATCGCTCCCTTTCGAAATCTTATACTGCTTCACAATTTCAGCATCCTCCGGCAACTTAGCAACCATCCGAGTAAATGTAAAATTCGGCATAATGTCCGCCCGAAAAACCTCATTGTAAATCTCTCTATCTCCCGAGACATAAGAATCAAATTTATCACGAACTTTCTTAATTAACCCCAAACTCTCAAAAAAACCAACAACCTTCTCAAGCACCCGAACATATTCAACCAAATCACTCTTTTGCCCCTCGACAACCTTAGACCTCCTACTAAACAGTTCCCCTCTAAGTTCCCGATAAGCCTTAATGGGATCCGAAGGCAAAACCTCGTTAATTACATGATTAAAAAAAGCATAGGCAACCTGATAAAATTCCCCCAATTGCGCCAACTTTCCCTCACTAACAACCCTCTCTTGTTTCACCAAAAAATCAATCAAATTCGAAACCTCAATCAACATCTTCACCTGCACAAAATCATGAGAATAATTCCTCTGCTGAACAAAAACAACCCTCGAAACATTAGACTCCTCTCTCAAATTCTCAATAGTTCCGGCCATAACCTGGCCTGAATCAACAAGCGACGGCGCAACCTCAGAACCCAAATAATTCACATACATAACATTCTCACCACTCTCACGCACAATTTCATAAGAATAAAGCGGCGCACCATCCTTAAACATCATAGTAAAAATCCACCTCCATATATTCAAGCATCATCTAAATTCAAAAAACAAAACAATATTAAAACATATCTATACTAAACAATTATAAACTTCTCACCCTTAATATCAAAATGGTAGAACCCCAAGGCACCGACGCCCAAGTAAAATTCCTCTTATCCGACTTCAACACAAGACTCAGAGACTTAGACGAGAGAAACAAGCTGATTAGAGAAAGAGTACTCCTCTTAGGGAAAAACCTAATATCATCAAGACAAGACATTGAAGACGAACTTCGAGAAATAAAACAAGACAATCAAACAATCAAACAAGATCTAGAAAAAATCAAAAGAACCTCAAGCACACTCTTAACCGAATTCGGAAAATTCGTAAAACGAGAAGAAATCAACTTAATAGAAAGAATGCTTAAAGATTTCCAACCACTAGAATTTATGCGAAAAAAGGATGTCGAAGAATTAATTCAAAATAAAATAAATATAAAAACCACAAAAACCACATCTTAATATGACAACTCTTGACAAAGTAACCCAAATGCAACAGGAACAAAAATCCGACGTAGAAATAATGGCACAACTTCAAAGCGAAGGAGTAGCCCCAGCAGAAATAGATGATGCACTAAATCAAGCAAAAATAAAAAACGCAGTTTCGCCACCAGAGCAAGCAGCAGAAGAACCAGCACAAAACCCAGAAACACAAGGAATGCAGCCCTCAATAGTACCAGAACAACCAGCAGCACAACAAACAATACAACCTCAATCGCCAGAAGCATTTCCACCTCAAGGACAACAACAAGATTACTACCAACAAACTCCTCAAGCATATTCAGATCAAGACGTCTACGCGCCACAAGGATCCTTTGATGTAGAAACAATTTCCGAAATTGCAGAACAGGTGGCTCAGGAAAAACTAGACGACTACAAAACAAAAACCGGAGACATGGCATCCTTTAAAGGACAAATACAAGACAAGGTAAATGATATAGACGACCGATTAAAAAAAATAGAATCCTCAATAGCTCAACTCCAACAAGCAATCATCGGAAAAATAGGCGAATTCGGAGAATCAAGCGCTATGATACATAAAGATTTAAACAACCTCCACGGAACAATGGCAAAATTAATGAATCCGCTAATAGACAACGTCAATGAAATGAAAAAAAGTTCTAAATAAAATCAAATCTATTTCTTACTAATAACAAACGAAACAATACCCGCAATAACCAACAATAAAACCATTCCAAACCAATCAGTATTAAACCAATCTCTCACCATTCCCCAATTCACAGCCCAATTAAAAACATAAGACGAACTAATAATAAAAAATGCCACCATAAGGCCAAAAACAACCATTCCAAACCAGCCCTTCTCTCCACCAAAAAATTTCCCAATATCAAGTCCAGGAACAAAGGCAACCAATAAAACCAAAAAGAAAATACCAACCGCAATCACTCCAAACCACGACGCAGCAAATTGAACAAGCTCCACAAGCCTCGCCTCAACGATAAAAAAACTCGAAAGAACAAACGAAATAAAAAGCATAATAGCCTCACTGTCTCCCAAAACCTTAGTACTTTTCAGTAAAGCATAAAGCACAATAAAAACTAACAAGAATGCAAAAATAGGCATAAAGTAACTCATAGCAGAAACAGAAGCCTCTACCACTTACTTATCCCCCGGCTTCTTGCCGCCCTTAACTATGGCAATAATCGAACCAACAATAACGCCAAGCACGACAATAGCCCAAAAATTTTCATTAAACCAACCACCAAACGAGTACCCTCCCCACTGATTCCAAGAATTAAAAGCCCAAAGAACAACGCCAATCCCAACAACATAGCCAATCCAACTTCCTTTCAATCCAGCATCAGCTTTACGATCCGGCCAAAAAAAACCAAGCATAATTATCAAAACCAAAAACACCGCAATACCAACTCCAAACTTAGGGAAAATATTCATAAAAAAGATACTAACCATATCATTCTGCAAAGCCAACAATCCCAAAGCAACCGAGACAATAGCCAAAATCCCATCATTCTCATCTTGCGGATTGCTACCACTCAAAATCTTCGTCTTCTTCAAAATAGCAAACACAACCGCAAAAATCAACAAGAATGGCAATACATAAGAAAACACACCCATATCATTCCAGATATTCAAAACATCAGTAATACTTGTGGCCATAGTTCTTAGAGATAAATCTTATTTATATATCTTTCCAGTTACTCTTTTTTCCCGCCCCAAACAGCAACCCCAACAACTCCCAAAATAACAACAATCATAACAATATTCATCCAAACATCACCACTAGTCCCAAACGAACTCCAAATCTTATCCCCAAACCCAGTCACATACAAAACAGCACCCAAGGTAAAAATCCCAGCCAAAACACCAATCCCAATCCTCAAACCAGCAGGCATCTTATCCGCACTCAAGTCCCCAGCAACAAGACCATACAAAATCAAAAACACAAAAATCACCGAGATACCAACAGCAAGCCAACCCATCAAACTAACAATAACTCCAGTCTGATATCCAAACGTAATCAAAATCAATCCAACAACCATCCCAACAATCGCATCAATCTGAGCCTTTCCTTTCCCTAAAATCTCCGTCTTCTGCAAGATAGCAAAAACAAGCACGAACACCAACACAAACGGTAACAACATCTCCGTAAAAAATACATTCTCAAATATCATCCTAATATAAACAATCAAACTTATTTAAAGATTACTAAAAAAAACCGACCAGCAATTTTGATTTATACGCAGAAATTTTTTATGCTCCCAGTAATCATTTGAAAAATGATTCGGAGTACCTATTGTAGCTCAGGCCAAGAAATTTCAAACAAAAATCAAAATTACATCATATTCATTTCAGAGTCATCAAACTCATCAATCCCACTCAAATCCTCATCATCAGCACGAGTCACAGGAACAGCATTCTTATTAATAATTACAATATCTCCAATCGCCTTAATAAACTGATGCGGAACAATAATCCCTCGAGCTCCACCCAAAACTTCAATCATACCAGAATCCCTAGAAACAACAATCCTCCATCCATCTATCTTATTGTCTATCAAATTAACTTCTTCAATCAAACCAAACAAATCGCCAGAATCAGTATAAACTCTCCTTCCAACAACTTCACTCAATCGCTTTATCTTCAACATAAGACACCCACTCCACTTTCATTTAAATACATTTCTATGCTCAATAACATACGAATAAAGAGGCCCAGTTAACTTTATAAAAATATTATCACACATATCATCATGAATAAAAAAGAAATATTCACAATAATTTTGGCCGCCCTAATCTTAGCACTAGCTACAGCATTCAAAAACACCGAAATACTAGGAGCAGCCTTCTTAATTTTCTTAATTATATTAACATTAAACATACTAACAAAAAAAATAGTCAGTCAATATTTCGAAACAGCCATAAAAATAAAATTCTGGACATTGCAACAATACGGATTCAAAAAAAGAGATCACTTCAAAAATCCAATCCCTATGGTATGGCTACCTCTAATTGTGGCACTTATCTCAAAAGGCTTCATTTTGTGGTTAGCAATATTAGAATTTGATATCAAGGCAAAAACAGAAAGAGTAGCAAAAAAACATGGAATATATAGATTCACTCAAGTTACCGAATGGCACGTAGCATCAATAGCGACATGGGGAATAATCATAAATTTAATAGCGGCCGTGGTAGCCTACTTAATAGGATTCGAACTCTTTGCAAAACTATCAATCTACTTCATTGCTTGGTCAATCATACCAATAGGAAGACTCGACGGTTCAAAAATATTTTACGCAAGTAGAAATTTATGGATAACACTATTCACCGTAATAGCAATAATCCTAGGCTGGAGCTTCTTTATATAATGTCAAAACAAATATTCTTCACAAAAAAACAGCTACAAACAAAACCCTTCTCCCTAATTCTATCAGGAGGATCCTCTTTCGGCCTAGCACACATTGGAACAATAGAATTTCTAGAAGAAAATAACTTACGACCCTCAGAAATAATCGGAACTTCCATGGGAAGCGTAATAGGAGCACTATACGCGATAGGAAACACATCCGAAACAATCAAGGAAAAGATAGAAGGACTAAGGACTAAGGATTTATTCGAGCTAAAATATTTACAAGGAAGGATAGAATACAAAAAAGCAAAAACATTCTTAAAAGAAATTTTCAAAAACAAAAAAATGTCAGAGGCAAGAATTCCTCTAAAAATAATAGCAACCAACATCAAAAACGGAGAGAAAAAAATTTTTACACATAAAGACAACCTCTCAATATATGACGCCATACTAGCCTCAATAGCCATACCAGGAATTCTAACCGCAAAAAAAATAAAAAAAGAAACATTCATAGATGGATGCGTAAGCTCAAATCTACCAATAGAGGTAGCCAAAAAGAAAAACATAAAACTCGCAATAAATGTGGTAAACAAAAAAACAAAAAACTACCACTATCACAATCCAAGAAAAGGCCTACTCAACAGTCTAATCGCAAGATTCACTATATTAAAAACCGTCTCAAAATACTACATAGAAAACCAAACCGAAACAAAAATACCACTAACCTCAAAACTCATCCTAATAGAACCCAACCTAAAAAACTTCAATTCCTACAAAATAATAAACTACAAAAAAATTGCAAAAGCAGGATATATAGAAACAAAAAAATATTTCGACGAAGCTGAAAAAGTCAAACCACAAAGAAAGAAAAGAAAAGAAAAGAAAACAATCCTAAAGGAAATAATAGAACTAGCAGAAAAACCACTTAAGTAAAACTATAAACCCGTTTAATTTTTCCAAAACATGAAAGAACTAAAATTAACCCCAAGAGAATACCAATCCGCAATATTCAAAACTTGCAAAGAAAAAGACTGCATAGTAATCCTCCCAACTGGAACTGGAAAAACCCTTCTAGCCATTATGCTTTCAATCGAACGCTTTAAATCCCACCCTCTAGAAAAAATCCTAATCCTCGCGCCAACAAGACCCTTAATAGAACAGCACTTCGAATCATTCAAAAAAAATTTACCAGAAGATTGGGCCGATATGCAACTCTTCACCGGAAAAACTCCAAGTGATTCCAGAAAAAAAATATGGAAGACTGCAGAATTCATTTTCTCAACACCCCAATGTATAGCAAACGACATAAAAAAGGAGCTCTATAAATTAGATGAAGTATCCCTCTTGGTTGTAGATGAATGTCACCGATGCCTAAAAAATTACGCCTACAATAACATAGCTCAAAGATACAAGGCGCAAGCAACAAACCCTAGAGTATTAGCCCTAACAGCTTCCCCAGGAGGAGACAAAAAAACAATTCAACAAGTTTGCGAGAATCTAGGAATCAAAGCAATAGAAATCAGAACTCGAGATTCTCCCGACGTCAAACCCTATCTTCAAGAATTAGAATTCGAAAAAATAGAAGTCATCTTCCCACCAGAATTCGTAGAAATAAAAGTTCTCTTAGAAACTATATTTAATCGCAAAGTTTCAGAACTAAAACACAGAAGAGTTCTGTTTGGATACGCCTCTAAAACAATGCTTCTAAAACTCCAAGGAAGATTAATGAAAGAAATCAAAAAGAAAAAAGACCTAAATAAAATGCTAGCAGTCTCAGCCACAGCAACCGCACTAAAAATATCCCACGCTCTAACTCTCCTAGAAACTCAAACCATATCCTCATTTATAGCCTACATGAAAGATTTATACAAACAAGCCTCAGAAAAAAAATCCCGTGGAGTCCAAAAACTCGTAGCCGACCCCGCATTCTCAAAAGCATACACACTCTCACAAACACTCAATCAAGAACATCCAAAACTAGCAAAATTAGAAGAAATCGTAAAAAAACAATTCTCCGAAGAATCTAATTCTAAAATAATAATATTCGCACAATTCAGAGAAACCGTTAGAACAATTTCAGAAACCCTAAACAAAATAGAAGGGATTAATGCAGATAACTTTGTAGGTCAAGCAATAAAAGATCACGGAAAAGGAAGGAAAACCGGATTAAAACAAAAAGAACAAAAAGAAATGGTAGAAAAATTCAAAGAAGGAAAAATAAATATTCTAGTAGCAACTTCGATCGCCGAAGAAGGATTAGATATTCCAGAAGTTAACGAAGTCATTTTCTACGAACCAATACCTTCCGCAATCCGAAAAATCCAAAGAGCCGGAAGAACAGCAAGACTATCAAAAGGAAAACTAAAAATCTTGGTAACAAAAAAAACCTTAGACGAAACCTTTCACTACGCCGCACATCACAAAGAAAAAAGAATGCACTCGGCAATAAACCAAATAAAAAAGGACTTCGAAAATAAACCAAAAGAATACCAAGAACATTTATTATGAAAGAAATAGAAAACATCTTCTCAAAATCCAAAACAAAATCAACCCAAATTTGCCCAAACCCAAAAAACCCAATCATAATAGATAAGCGAGAAAATAATTCCCTAATCAAAGCAAATCTGATAGAACAAAAAGCAGTAATTCAAGAAGAAATCTTAGAAATCGGAGACTATCTAATCAGCGATACAATCATCGAAAGAAAAACCTACAAAGATTTTCTAGCCTCAATAACAGATAAGCGACTTTTCAATCAAATAAAAGAAATGCAAAAATATCCAAACAATTTCTTAATTATAGAGGGCTTCGACTTTTCTTACAAATCAAACATCCACCAAAACGCAATCCGAGGAACAATACTTTCAGTTGCAAACCAAATACCAATTATCTACACCGAAAACGAAAGAGACACCACAAAATTTCTAATACAAATAGCAAGACGCCAAGGGAAATCAAAACAAGAATTTGGCATCAGACAAACAAAATCAAAACTAACACAAGAAGAACAAAAACAATTCATATTAGAAGGCTTTCCAGGAATAGGTCCAACTCATGCAAAAAAACTCTTAAAAGAATTCATCTCTCTGGAAAATATTTTCAACGCAACAAAATCCCAATTAGAAAAAATACTAAACAAAAATCAAATTCAAAACATCAAGAAACTCTTACAAAATCAGAAACAATCTTAGCCGCAACCTTAACCGTTCGAAAATCATACTTCTCATCCTTATCAACACAAACCTCGACAACATCCAAACACTTCATCCCACGAATAGCAAAAACTCTCTTCAATAAATAAAACAACTCCTTAGAAGACAAACCGTTCGGTTCACTATAATTAACCCCGGGAGCAAAAGCCGGATCCAAAACATCAATATCAACCGAAACATAAACGTCTTTCCCCATCGCCTTCTCAGTCACATAATCCGCAACAGCCTCAACATCATAAATCTCCCCAAAAACTTTAATTCCTTTCTCTCTTAAAAAAACCCCTTCCTCTTTCTCAATTTTACGAACCCCAATCAAAACAACATTCTCTGGTTCCACAAAATTTTCCTCAATAACACCCCTCAAAAACTCCTCATGTGTCGGCTCTTTCATCGCGGGCATACAGTCCGCATGCGCATCAAAAACTATCAAAAACGGCTCTTTATTTTTCTCGACGAACGCACTAAAAATAGGATAAGTTATCGAATGATCTCCCCCTACAAAACAAGCCACCTCGCCTTTTGAAAAAACCTTCCGAGCTCCCTCAAAAACAATTCTCTCATCTTTAGCAATATTTTCATTATCAACACTAATCTTCTCAAAATCAAGTCCAACCTCACCCAAAACAGCCTCGCTCATTTTCTCAGGACCAATCTTTCCAAGCGCATTAATCCGCGGCACACTAACAATCTTTACCATAAAAAACAAAATCCAAACATTATTTTAAACCTACCTAAGGCCCCAAACTAAAAGAAGCAAACTCTGTTTTCTCAGCCAACTCTTTAATATCTTCAAGCGTCACCTCGCCAATCCCAGCCTCATAATTATAATAATCTTCAGCATCCCCTTTAATCTCTTCCATAATCAAATTAACCGCAGTCTCTCCGCTTCCCTCACTCTCAACCTTCCTATTCGCAACAACTTGAACCTTCGCTTCATCTAATTCCTCTTGAGTAATATCCTTCATTTTAGCAAACTCATTTCTAGAAATATCTTTAACCTTCTCAACATTAGAAGGATCTGTCCCAGCCCAAATAATCAAATAACCATAATTTTTCCCATTATCCAAATAACTCTTTATACCATAAACTAAACCCCTCTTCTCCCTAACCTCAGTAAAAAGTTTCGAACTCATCCCTTGTCCAAGAATAGCAGAAAAAATTTCACTCGCATAACTCGCCCTTTCACCTGCCTTTGGAAAATGAACCCCGAGAACAACATTCGCCTGCTCCAAACCATCTCGCTTCTCCTCACTATCCAAATTCCTCTTACAAACCTTAGGAAACTCGAGCTCCATCTCATTATTCTTCTTGACACTAGACAACTTCTCAGCCAAAGCAACAATCTCCTCAAAATCATTATTCCCAACAACTGAGAGTATAGAATTCTTAGGAATATAAATCTCATCATGTTTCTTCAACAACTGCTCTCGAGTCATAGCCTTAACAACCTCAGGCAAACCAGTTCCACTAACACCAAACGGAGACTCAAACAAATTACTCTCTATTATTTCCAAACTATGCCTCATAGGATTATCATTATACATCTTAATCTCCTCACAAATAACACTAGCTTCTTTCTTCACATCTTCCTCAGGAAAAATAGGATTGAAAAAAATATCAAACAAAACATCCATAGCAACATTCAAATGATTACTAGGCAACTTAACATGATATGCAGTAGCCTCATCACTAGTATAAGCATTAACATCCCCACCAATCTTTTCAAGCTCATCAATTATCTCTTTAGCAGTCCTTTTCTCTGTCCCCTTAAAACACAAATGCTCAATAAAATGCGCCATCCCCTTCTCTTTCAAAGAATCATATCCAGAACCATACCGAACTCCAAGCATCACAGTCGTCACATCAACATCTCGCTTCTCAAACAAAACAGTCAACCCATTATCCAAAACCTTCTTTTGAAATTTCATCCAAAATACTCCTCCAATTTAGGCACAACTTGCTTCTTCCTACTCATCATCTCATCATACCAACCATTATCCGATTCCCCAAAAACCTCTTCCCTTAAATCAGCACCAGTAGAAATACAAAGCAAAAGCGTACCCTCCTTCATAATATCCGTCAACATCAAAAACACCGCATCTCGCCCATCATCCTTCAACCTCTCCATCTCCTCTAATAACTCATCCTCTCTACCATCCAACATCCCCAAATCAACCAATTCCAACTGTCCAACCCCAACCCTCTTCCCGCCCATGTCAAAATCCTTATAGTCCCTCAAAACCAAATCCTTCGCGCTAACCCCATCAACCGCAGACTTAACCCTAAACATCTCCATCCCAAGCTCCTCAACATCTTCAACCTCAGCAATCTTAGCCAACTCCTTAACTATCTTTTTATCTTCCTCAGTAGTAGTCGGAGATCTAAAAATTACCGTATCACTAAGAATAGCACAAAGCATCAACCCAGCAATCTCCTTACTAATCTCCTTCCCATAATAATCATACAAACTCTTAACAATAGTACAAGTACATCCAATCGGTCGGACTAAAACCTCAACCGGAACACTTGTCTCAACATCTCCAAGCTTATGATGGTCAACTATTCCACAAATTCTAGCCTTATCCAAACCATCAACCCCCTGAGATAAATCACTATGATCAACCAAAATTATATCTTCATCATCTGCACTATCCATTACTTCAGGTGCCTCAACACCAAACTTCTCTAAAATAAACAGACTCTCATCATTAATTTTCCCAGCAACTCTCGCCTCGCATTCCTTCCCAAGTTGCCTCTGCAATTCCGCAACAGCGACACTAGAACAAACCGAATCACTATCCGGACTCAAATGACCAACAACATATATCATATTCCAACAAAAAAAACCAACCTTAAATATCTAACGCTCTAAAAAATTAACCCCTTACAATATCAGCAATCAAATCAAGTCCGCCATAGTCATACCCTACAACCTTCTTACTTCCAACAGAATAACTAACAGAAACTTCCCCATAAGGACGAAGCCCTAATGTAACACTATGAACCACAATTATACCAGGAACCTTATCTTTAACCCATTCGCCTAAATCATTAAATTGGCTAGGTATCTTTCCTTGCTCTTCATTAATTGTCAAAATATTTCCATCTTCCATAGCAAAATCCCGCAAAATCCCCTTAAAAGAATTATTGCACTCTACTTATTCCCAACAACCAAAACCCTCTCCCCAAACATCTCAAAATCCTTCCTAATCTCAAAATCACCCTTCAAGAAATCGACCAACCACTTTCTATCAACCTCAAATCTCTTCCTCCCACCCAAACTAACCGTAGGTAAACTAACAACCAACCATTCAGAATTACCCATAACTAAAGAAATCAGCTCTTTAGAAAAATCCCTCTTCATACTCTCCAACGCATCCACAACCTGAAACATAAAAACGACTCGATCCTTCTTTGCGCGCCTTAAAATTTCCACAACATTATCAACATCAAATAAATCTCCTTCGATAGCCTTAGCATCAAAATCCTCCGCTTCAAAAAAATCATTCATATAACCAACCAATTGCCCAGCCGCCTCCACTCCAATGTATTCAACACCTTTAGGTAAAAACTCATACGAAAACCCATTAACTCCACACCCTAAATCAATAACAGATTTCACGTCCCCAACAACGTCAAAAATCCCAGAATAAAACTCTTCATAATTCCTTTTCTTACTAGACATATGAACTTTCAACAAATCTCCCTTTCCTTTTATTACCTTATTAGTCAAAAACACCCCAAAATATTTCCGCAATAATTTCCGACTCTCCTTAATATCATCGCCACTCTCATTTAAGGCTCGCAAAACAACAGAATCGGGCAGTCCAGAAAACTCCCGCTTCTTCTTAACCTCTTCAACTAAACTCATAAAACCTCTCTAAAAAATCTGCATTCATTTCCCCCATTTCTCCCCCCAATATTTCCTCAATTTCCCAAACTCTTCTAAACTAACGCCATAATCCCCTATCTCATGAGGATCAACATCCGAATGAAAGTCCCCACCACCAGAAACAACAAAACCTTTCTCTTTCGCAATCTCCCCAGCTCGCTTAACCTTCTCGCCAGCCTCACCTACACTAATTTTCCTATTCTCATAAAAATAATCAACTTCAATACTATCTCCTCCACACTCAAAAAATCTATCAACAATATTCTCAGCGTCACTGTAAAGCATCGGATGCGCCAAAACCGCAACACCTCCAGCACTATGAATTATATCTATAGTATTCTTCATACTATCTTTCCACTGCCTAACATCCGCAACACAGCGATAACCCAACAACTTATCAAAAACATCCCCCATGGATTCAAACTCATCATACTTCCTCATCAAAACCCTAGCAATATGCGGACGCCCATAATTAATACCGCCACTCTCTTTTTTCAACTCCTCAAACGTTATCTCATAACCCAACTCATTAAGCAAACAAATCATCTCTTTCTTTTGAACCGCCCTAGCCTTCATTAATTTTTCAGACAACTCAAGCAACGCCTTATTCTCCAAATCCAAAAACAAACCAACAATATGAACATCATAAACATCAATCTTCTCGTCATCAGCCCCAATCTCAATACCAGAAATAACCTCCACGCCCTTGTCTTTCGCATATTCAATAGCTTTTCTAGACCCATCAACAACCTCATGATCAGTAACAGCAATAACCGACAACTCTTTTTTTATAGCCCAATCAACCAACTCTTCAGGACTCAACTTACCATCAGAAGCAGTAGAATGCATATGCAAATCAACCTTCATGAGCCAGCTTCCTTCAATTTCTTCTTAATCTCCACAATCAACTTCTTATGTGTCCGAGTTAAATGCCTCTTCTTCTCAAGATTATTCAACAAAGTAATCGTCTGAAACCTATACCTCTGAGCAAATTCTACATCAACAACATCTAGGTCCGAGATATTATCCAAACGATCGGCAAGCTTAATCACAAGCGCCCAGCTACTAATACCCTTTTCATTCGAAAACTTATCTGCCAAATACTCCGTCTTCCCAACAACTTTCGATCTCAACTCATCCGAAGTAAGCTCAACAACAAGTAACGCAACAACCTCGCCAAAATTTTCCCGAAGCTCACTAACCCCAGTATCCGTATCTTCCAGTGTATCATGTAAAAGCGCGGCAGCAACAAGCTCATCTATCCGCACACACTGCTTAAACTTCCTAACAATTCTTGCAACCCGAATAGGATGCTCAACATAACGACCCCCTCCCTTCCTAAGCTGCCCCTCATGTTTCTTCGTTGCAAATTTCCTAGCCTTCAAAACCAATTCACTTTTCATATAATACCATCCCAATCCACCTTTAAAATAACTTCTCTCACTTAACCTTAACATCCCTCATAAAATGCCGAAATTCTCCTTCGCTTTCCACCTTAAAGTCAATCTCAATCTTAGAAGAATATCCAGGCATATTCAAAACACAACTCTCCGCCTCTCCGCCCTCAAAATCCAGTCTAAATTTATATTTCTCACTCAAAGCCCTCAATTCACTCAAAGCACATTTATCAATCACCCGTCCCAGCCACTCTTTACCAATCCCATCACAAGTAATCTTAATTATAACAACTTCAAATCCATCACTCAACAACTCGTCCCACAAATCCTCAGGCTTAATGTCCAAAAGCGGAGCCATAAACTCGAGACCCATCTCATCACAAATTTTCCTCACCCTCTCGCCCTGATAAGAAGACGCAATCCCTCCAACAACAATTCCATCCACTTTATCCTTAACTCCACCAATCAACTCCCTCAAATCATCCAACTCCTTCTCCTTCTCCCCCTTCGTCCCAATAGAAACCATCTCAATTCCCAACCTATCAGCTTGAGCTTCAAGCAAACCAAAATCCTGCTTATGAAACATAAAACTATCTTCATTTTCTGAAACAATATTCAACAAATACTTAACTTCATATCCAGATTTAGGCTCACCAGAGTTATCCCTTGGGGACAAAACTCGATGCAAGGCCAAACTAGAATCTTTTCCTCCACTAAATAAAGCAGCTAATCTCATAGCAAAATAAAAAACTCACAACTTTAAAACCTTACTAATAAAAATCAAGCAACCTTACAGCAATAAACAGAATGAGCCCAACTTTGATGACTAAAGGCTTGATATTGTGCACTAATGCCAGTAACATAATCACCAACATCACAAAAGTTCTCATAATACCCACCACACGAATGACCATCAGTACAAAGAGCTCTCCAATAACAATCATCTTGAACCAATGAAACACTCCCAGTACTAGCATTAGCAAGAAAATCACAATTCGTCCCATTACTTAAACAAAGATTCTCAATTTCCCCAGAACTATGTCCCATAACAGAAGGGTCACCAGAACCATCAAGAACATATGCATATCCAAAACCAACACTAATCAAAAGGACAGCAAATATCAGGGGATAAAAAAATTTATCTGAAAAATTAATCACAACTTGCCTCTTCATAACAAAAACATAGCTAAATCACTTATAAATTTACCTACTTCTCCCACTTATTCCTAGGCCCACGAATCAACAACCAAACAACAATTCCCATCCCAATCAAAACAACAATACCAACTCCAAGCGCAGTATAAAAACTACCAGTATAAAAAGTATCTCCAGTAAAATCCCTAGAAACAGAAACATCTTCAGTGTTCACAGAGGAAGAATCAATATCATCACCATCATTTTCATCAATATTTACAACCTCTACTGCATCTACAGTATCTTTCACCTCACCATCAATATTAATTTCAGCCCAATCACTGGCAAAAACAAAACCCAACATTAAAATAAAAACCCAACACAAAACAATCACTTTCTCCATAAAATTCATAAACCTACAAAGATTAAAAACCTTATGGCAAGCACAAACCAATCTCCATTCTACCAAAAAGCCGAAGAAGAGTACCTCAAGGCAACATCAGACCAAGAAAGACTAGAATGCCTAGAAATAATGATGAAAGAAGTTCCAAAACACAAATCCTCCGAAAAAATGAGAAAAAACCTAACAAATCGTTATAAAAAAATAAAATCTTCAATAATCAAACAAAAAAAATCAGGCAAAGGTGGACAAGCCGGAATAAAAAAAGCCGACATGCAATGCGTCCTAGCCGGATTTCCAAACACTGGAAAATCCACAATATTCCAAACCCTAACAAAACAACAAACCAAAATATCACCCCACGAATTCACAACTCACAAGCCACAATTAGGAACATTCTATCACGAAGACGCACAAATACAAATCATCGACATCCCAGCATTCCCAAACCACGACAAATCTCTAATAAACTCAACTGATACACTTCTAATAGTAATAGATAACCTAGACCAAATAAAAAAAGCCGAGGATTTCTATTACAGAACTCACGCCAAGATAATTTTAATACTCAATAAATCGGATCTGCTCTCAGAAAGCGAATCCCGAAAAATAAAAGCAAACCTAAAATCAAAATACAAAAAATACGACTACATCTTCTTCTCAAACTCTCCAACAAAACTAGAATTAAAAAAACTAACACAAAAAATATTCAAAACATTTCCAATAATAAGAGTCTACACAAAAGAACCGAAAAAATCCCCAAGCCCAGACCCAATGATTCTAAAGAAAAATTCAACATTTAAAGACGCAACAGAGAAAGTAAGAAAAGGTATGTCAAAAAAAGTAAAGAGATCACGTGTCTGGGGTCCATCCAGTAAATTCGGCGGCCAAGTAATAGGACTAGGGCACACACTAAAAGACAAGGATATAATAGAATTCTTAGTAGAATGAAGTTGTACAAACTCAATCTAATACTAACTCTCATTGGCATCTTAATTATTTCTTTTCTTGCCCAGTCCAAACCAATTCAAACCGGAACAATTCTTTCAATCCAAACCTCCCAATACAAAACAACAATAAAACTCCAAAACCACGAAGCAGAATTAATCATCTTCGATAAAGTACCTCTAATATTAAAACAAGGCGATCAAATAAAATTCCAAGGAAAACCAGACATTTACAAAAATAAAAAGCAAATCATAATAGAAAAAATGTCTCTCATAAATTAAAATGTTAAACCTAATCCTTCCCTTACTTTTAGGAATCCTAGCCGGAACCTTTACAGGCCTAATCCCAGGAATCCACATCAACTTAATAGCAACCTCTCTCCTAGCCCTAACTCTCACCCAAACAACTCCAGTCAACACCTTAATAGTATTCGTAATCTCAATGGCAATAACCCACACCTTCATCGACTTCATCCCCTCAATCTTCCTCGGCGCTCCCTCTGAAGACACCTCTCTCTCAACTCTCCCAGGACACGAACTCTTACTACAAGGAAAGGGTCATTATGCTCTAAAACTCACACTACTAGGATCAACAATAGCAATAATTTCCCTCATAGTAATCATCCCAACCTTCATCTTTCTAATACCAAAAATCTACCCACTCTTAGAGCGCATGATGGGAATCCTCTTAATCTGGATAGCTATCTTCTTAATCTCAACAGAAAAAAATTCAAAAATAAAAGCAACCATGATATTCATATTGGCCGGATTTCTAGGACTAGCCTCTCTAAATATAAATATCCAAAACCCACTCCTTCCACTCCTAACCGGACTCTTCGCAACTTCCACCATCATCCACTCAATAAAATCAAAAACAGTTCTACCAAAACAATCCTTAAAAACAGAAAAACTAAATAAAAAAGAAATTCTAAAACCAACCCTAGCAACAATCCTAATCTCCCCAATCTGCTCTTTCTTCCCAGGCCTCGGTTCATCCCAAGCCGCAATAATAGGATCCCAAATCACAGGAAAACAAACCCGAGAACAATTCCTAATTCTCTTAGGCTCCATAAACACAATCGTCATGTCAATCTCCTTCCTAACCCTAATCTTATTCCAAAAATCCAGAACCGGAGCCGCATTCACAGTCTCACAAATCACAAACCCAACAAACCTCTCGCTCCCACTAATCTTCACAACAATTCTCATCTCAGCAATAATCGCAATCCCAATATCTCTCACAATATCAAAACTAATAGCAAAAAACATCCACAAAATTCCCTACACAAAAATATCAATCATCGTCCTAATCTTCCTAACAATAATAATCACCTATCTAACCGGACCACTTGGACTAATGGTACTAATAACCTCAACAACCCTTGGCCTAACCTGCATAGAATTCGGCACAAGACGAAGTTTCTTAATGGGTTCCATCCTAATTCCAACAATAATTTTCTATCTACCTCTCTAAAAACATATAAACTATATTGATTCACAACATTAAATGGAAAAAGAGATAAAGAAAAAAATCACCTGGATCCTTCTAAGTTTTGCCATTAATTTTATAGCTATTCTTTTCTTGTTTATGAAATTTTTCTATCCTTACCATATATTAATAGCATTCATAATTTATACCACCGGTTGGATTCCATTCATATTAGCTTTTTTTGGAGGTAAATCAAAGCTAAAAAATTACATCGCAAAATACAAACTAACAATAATTATTTCAATAATTTCACTTATTTTTTTATGGATAACACTAAGTTTGTTTCCAGCAACAAATTTCGAAATACTACTTTCTGACAAAATACAACTAGAAGAAAAAATAAACAAAGAATTAACCTACCTCTCAATCTACATGGACAAACTAAAAGAATCAGAAATATCACTATTAAACGAACTAGAAGGAATTAATGTAAACAATATCTCTTCAAAAGAAAAACAACTCTTACTAGAAAAATGGGCCGAATATCTCAGGTACATAATAATACTAGATAAAATCCAAGAAGAAAACAAATTCTTCTATCAAATCAATTATTTAAAATACAAAGAACTAAACGAAAAAAGTTTCATCTTAGCATACTCTCCATTTATGGCAAAACATATTTCCGCATTTAACGTCATAAGTAAAACAGAAAAAATAGAATTCCTAAAAAATATACTAAACGAAGAAAACTCCAAATTAGAAATTCCGAAAAATTCCCATCTAATGATTTCAAACATAATAGCAGATCCGGCAAAAATAATTAGATCCAACGCTGGATACGCATACATATCAACAATAGAACAAAAAGAAATAGCTTCACTAAAAGAAGAAACAATTAACAACCACAAAGAAATGTTAAAACATACAACCTCAATAAAATACGCCTCTTTCAAATTTAAAACTGCTCTAAACTTTTTCGAAAAAAACACGTTCAAAACATGGTTTCCTTTACAAAAAAACGTTGCAGAATGGATGGGTGACACAAAAATTCCACTAAGACACAAAACACTCGCTAACAAAGAAGATATAGAACACATAAAATCTATCTTAGAGCCAGGAGATATCTTAATCCAAAGAAGAAACTGGTACCTAAGCAACGCCGGACTTCCAGGATTCTGGAAACACACAGCAATTTATATTTCAAACCTAACAGAATTAGACTCCTACTTCGGGAATATCAACGGAATCCCAGTTTCTACCCACATCAAAGAAAATTATCCTGAATTATACATAACTCTAAAGGACGGAAACCTAAGAACCATCGAAGCAGAAAGTGAAGGAGTCATATCTTTTAAAATTGAAAAAAGTTTAGAACTAGACTATTTAGGCGTACTAAGACCAACCACATCAAAAGAAGAAAAACTAAATTCACTACTAACAGCATTCGAACACTACGGAAAAAAATACGATTTTGATTTTGATTTTGCAACTGACAACGAATTAGTTTGTTCCGAAGTTTATTACAAAGCTTATCCAGAAATGGGCCACAAACTCAGAATAGTGAGCGGTAGGTTAGTTTTAAGTTCAAATGACATTGTTGAAGATTTTGACAACAGCTACGGAAAGAAAAACCAAAAACTTGATTTTGTTTATTTTTTAGACGCAATCGAAAAAGAAGAAAAAACCTTTTCGGGAGATTTAAACTCTTTTAGAAAATCATGGAAACGGTCAGGAACCGATATCTGGTTTATTAAAAATACAACCATCTAATAAAACTTATAAACCAAACTAACTAAAATAAACAATGACAAAAGAGTCGATAATCCTCGGAATAACAGGAATAATTATAGGAATAGCAATTATAATAAAAACTCATGCAATAATCCCAGCACTAGTTCCAATAACAATAGGAATAGCATTAATCACATTCAACAAAGAAGAAAATAAAATTGAAAAAAGGAGGGATAAAAAATAATGGTAGAAATAATCACAACAACAGCATTTGAAGTTCCAGATAAAAAAACAGTAAAAGTCTTAGGTGTCGCAAAAGGAAATACAATACGAGCACGAAACATTGGTCGAGATATTGGAGCCGGACTAAAAAACATTGTAGGCGGAGAAATAAAATCATATACCCAAATGACAACCCAAGCTCGAGAAGAAGCATTCAATAGAATGGTAAACGAAGCAATAGAAATGAAAGCCGACGCAATAATCGGAGTAAGATTTTCAACTTCAATGATAATGCAAGGTGCGGCCGAAATGTTGGCCTATGGAACTGCAGTTAAATTAAAATAATTATATAAATTCTTTACAATTTCTATAAAAATATAAAAATCAAACAGCTTTACAAATCATAACCTCTTTAGCAATCAACGCATCTCCAAACTCCTCATTTTCCTTAAACCGCCCAGAAACTTTAACACCACTCCCTTCTTTAATCTCATCAGCAACCTCTCTCATTTTCTCAAAATCTCTAGGGAAAATAGTAACCTTCAAATCTCCAGTCTTCGAACTAATATCCATAAACGCCATATCATCTCCCTTCTTAGTCACAATTTTACTAAACCTCTTAACTAATCCAAAAACATCCACTTCAATATCATCCTTCAACTTATCAAAAGCAGAAAACTCTTTATCCTTAGATTCAGCAAAAGCATCAACCGCATGACCAGAAACACAAATCCCCAACAATTCAGCCTCCAAATCCAACCTCTCCTTCAAACTTAACGAAGGCAAATCCGGATATTCAACAACTCCACTCACACCCTCACCAAACAAACACATCTGCTTCTCACACGAATTAACACTTTTCGAAACTTTATCATAAACTGAAAGCAAACTCGCCCGATTAATTCCCATATTATCAAAACATCCAACCGAAATCAAACTATGACAAACTCTCTTATTTACTTTAGACAAATCAACCCTATCAACAAAATCCTGATAAGACTTATATGGCCGTCCTTCAAGAATTTTAATCATAGCCTCTCCCCCAACATTCTTAATCCCAGACAAACCAACCCGAATAACCTTCTCATATCTTTTCCCATCTTTCTCAACAAACCCACCCTCTCTAACAATATCATTCTTAATCACATCATCACTTATATCAGAAGTAAGTGTATCCTCAACCTCAACCAAGTCAACCGAAAAATCTTCTTTAGAATTATTAATATCCGGATGCAAAATTTTAATCCCTTCCTGCCTAGCCGACTCCAAGTAAAACGCCAACTTTTCAGGATTACGAATAGCAGAAGAAATAGTAGCGGCATAAAACTCAACCGGATAATACCTCTTCAAATAAGCAGTTCTGTACGAAATCAAACCATAGGCAGCAGCATGAGATTTATTAAAACTATAAGCCGCAAATTTCACAATATCATCCCACAACTTATTCACATCCTGGGCATCCATCCCAGAAAACTCCACACACCCATCCTTAAACTGCTTCTCCATTTTATTCATCAAATCAATCTTCTTCTTACCAATCGCCTTCCTTAATACATCAGAGTCACCAGCACTAAAATTTGCCAAAGCACGAGACAACTGCATCACCTGTTCCTGATAAACCATAATCCCGTAAGTTGGCGCCAAAATTTTCTCAGCATTAGGATGTGGATAACTAACTTGCTCCTTCCCAGCTTTTCTATCTGCATAAGTAGGAATATATTGCATAGGCCCAGGACGATAAAGTGCAACAATCGCAATAATATCATCAAAACTCGTAGGCTTAACCTGTGCCAAAACCTTTCTCATTCCCTCACTCTCTATTTGAAAAACCCCAATACTCTTTTGATTCCTAAGCATCTCATAAACACTATCATCATCCATTGGAATATTTTCAAGCCACTCCGAATCCTTCCCAATCGCGTCCAAAACTTTCTTCACAACATTCAAAGTCTCCAGTCCCAAAAAATCAAACTTAACCAAACCATAAGTCTCAACATCAGGCCCCTCAATTTGCGTAATCACATCCCCATTCTTAGCATAAGTCGGAACATATTCAGCAATCGCCTTCTTCCCCCAAACAACACCACAAGCATGAACTCCTTTATGCCGAACACAACCTTCAAGTCTCCTAGCAATATCAAAAATCTTAGAAAACTTCTTTTCAAAATCCCTCAACTGCCGAGCTTCTTCAGTCAAATGCCCATCTCTCTCCGCATTCAAACTCCTATCAATAGTCTTCTCAACAACTAGCTTCGTAATCGCATTAGCCTCATTAAACGGAACCCTAAAAACCCGCATCACATCTTTCAAAACCGCCTTCGCACTCATCGTCCCAAAAGTCCCAATCAACGAAATCTTATCCTCACCATACTTCTTCCGAACATAATCCAAAACAATATCCTTATCTCCAAAATCAACATCAAAATCTGGCAAAGAAATTCTATCTGGGTTCAAGAACCTCTCAAATAACAAACCCAATTCCAACGGGTCAAGCTGAGTAATACCTAAACTATAAGCAACAATCGATCCAGCACCACTCCCTCGACCAGGACCAACCTGACAATGATTTTTAGCATCCTCAATAAAATCCGCAACAATTAAAAAATACGCCTCAAACCCCATATTACCAATCACTTTAAGTTCAAAATTCATCCTATCAATCGCCTCCTCATAATTATCCTTCTCACCATAAATCCTATCCACTCCCTCTTTGCATAATTTATACAAATGCTCTTTGTGACTCATTCCGTCAGGCGAATCAAAATCAGGAAAAATCGGCTCCCCCATCTCTAACTCAACATTACACCTATCAGCAATCTCGCAAGTATTATCTAAATACTCTTGATTATTAGGAAACAATTTCCGCATCTCTTCCTCACTATGAATCCAATAACCACTACCACTAAATTTAAACCGCTTATCCACATTCATATCCCCATTCGTCTGAATCGCAAGCATAACCTCATGCGCATAAGAATCTTCCTTCTTTAAAAAATGAGCATCACAAGTCGCAACAATTTTTATTCCCATCTCCTCACCAACTCTCCGATAAAATTCGACAACTTTCGCTTCCTCAGGAATCCCATGATTCTCAACCTCTAAATAAAAATCTTCTTTCCCAAAAATATCAACATAACCCTGAATTAAATCGCGAGCCTTATCTTCATCTCCCTTTATAACCGCCTGAGCAATATCATTAGCAAGACAAGCCGTAGTACAAATCAAGCCTTTCGAATACTCTTTCAGTAATTTTTTATCAATCCTAGGTTTATAATAAAAACCCTTACTATTAGCAATCGAATCAAGCCTAACCAAATTCTGATAACCCTCCAAATCCTTCGCGAGCAATACCAAATGATACCGTTTCGCATCTTTATCTTTAACCTCAATATTATCACAAACATAAACCTCACAACCCATAATCAACTTCACACCAGCCTTCTTCGCCGCATTATACTTCTTAATAATAGCCCCCATATTTCCATGCTCAGTAATAGCAACAGAATCCTGCCCCAAACTCTTCACATGGTCAAAAAGCTCACTAACCTTAGTAGCTCCATCTAAAAGCGAATACTCCGTATGTAAATGTAAATGTGTAAACCCCATTATCTAAAAAAGTCAAATCACTTTAAAAAAACTTAGATACTACTCCACTGTAAAACAATTTCTAAATATAACTAAAAAGTATTATATGCCATATTATTATTAACCAAAGAAACCACAATTCCCTTGTCTTGCGCCAACTCCTCAATACCCTTAATGCTCTCACTAATTAAAAAATCATCATCAATTATAATACCATTACTTCTCTCAACCTTCCCAACGTTAAAATCTCTTATATTAATTTTTTTATAAATATCCAACTTACTAAATCCCTTAGAACATTTATCTAAAAAATGAAAATAATCACTAAAATTTTCAAATAATTCTCTTCTTGCATTAACAGCTTTTTCAATATGCGAAACAGAAACCCCTTCTTTAGACTTAACTCCATCAAATCTAATAAAATTTCTCAAACCACTTATATAATTATATATTTTATCTTCATGCTCGTTTGGAAAACCAATTAAAACATTACCCATAATAAAAACAAATCTTTCTCCTTTTTATATTTCTATATACTAAACCACACACATCCAAAAACCAAAAATCAGCTCCTCTTTATCTTTCTTAATACTATCATAAAATATAAACCTCATAATCCAAAAA